>Ga0247608_10000037_pt1 | contig 267977 bp, 214 predicted proteins | sample 176DNAGHGlowgp2_FD_193490 | JGI IMG/M metagenome (GOLD analysis project Ga0247608, IMG submission 193490) | Sheep rumen microbial communities from Palmerston North, Manawatu-Wanganui, New Zealand - 1766 DNA GHGlow gp2 | ecosystem: Host-associated > Mammals > Digestive system > Stomach > Rumen... | reverse complement strand
AAATTAACGCAGAACCTGTTGTTTATCACTGGGGATGGAACCTGGACGATGTCGATCCGAATGAAGATGTCAAGGTACAGACCTTAGTTTCGTAAAATGTATAGGCATTTAGAAACCGTTATACTAGTTCATTTTCCTTGCTAGTTTTTGTTTCCAATCATTGTTTTATGTCCTCGTACGGCATCAAGAAAACTGTATTTTTCTGTCTTTTAAGTACAATCTGTCCCCTGATTGAAAAACTATCAAAACCCGTTTTGTCTGTATTCTCCTATTGTTCTTCCTGGAAACGATTCAGAAATCGTTATGCTTCTCCTGAATCTCTTCATTACATCAAAGCTGTGTCTTGATATTTCATCCGACATAGTATATAATAAAACTGACCACAATGGTCAGCTCCACTTCTCACGATTGAAGGAGGTGTTTATCATGATGCAAGTCAACATTCTGGAGGCAAAGACCAATTTTTCAAAGCTGGTGCGCCTGATTGAGACAAAGCAGGAGGATCGCATTATTGTTTCCAGACACGGCAGACCTGTCATGAAAATGGTCAGTGTATATGATGCCCCTATTGAAAGCAGAATTGGAATTGCAAAAGGGAAACTGAAATTTCCCGCAGATCTGGACGTAGGAAACGACGAAATTGCGGCAATGTTCGGAGGCTTGGAATGAATATACTCCTTGACACGCATATCCTGATCTGGGCATTGACAGCAGACGACAAGCTCTCCGAAAAGGCAAAAGATTTCATTCTAAATCCCGACAATATCATTTACTACAGTGCTGCCTCCATCTGGGAGATTTCCATCAAGCATACACTGCATCCAGATAAGATTCCCTTCTCCGGCAAGGAACTCTCCTCGTTCTGTACCCAGGCCGGATATGAGCCGCTGGATATCAGTGACCGGCATGTCTTCGCACTGGAAACCTTAAAACGTTCCGAGAACGTGAAACCCCATAACGATCCCTTTGACCGAATCATGATCAGCCAGGCGAAAGCGGAAAACATGCTCTTTCTCACGCATGATACGCTTCTGCCGGATTACAACGAAGTCTGCATTATTTCCGTATAAAATGCCGAATGAGCCCTGCGTGTTTTTCACGCAGGGCTCATACTTTTGACAAAAATGTTCAGAAATATCTATTTTCTGTGAGAATCCGATTTGTCGATTTCTGAACTTTTATAGGAGATTCAAAAATAACAGATTACGGGGTTTTCTCAAATGCTAGTTTATATGCTAGTTTTTGACGGCATTTTCAGATAAGGTTCTTCAAAAGTCTGCCTGTTTCAACGCCCTTCATCCTTCAAGCAACTCAAACTTGTACCCAACGCCCCAGACGGTTTTGAGGCACCACTTGTCCGACACGCCCTCGAGCTTCTCGCGCAGGCGCTTGATGTGCACGTCCACGGTGCGCGAGTCGCCGAAGTAGTCAAAGCCCCAGACCTCATCCAGGAGCTGGTTGCGGGTGAAGACCCGGTTGGGCGACGCCGCAAGGTGATAGAGAAGCTCCATCTCTTTCGGCGGGGTGTCGATCTTCTTGCCGTCCACGATGAGCTCGTAGGACTCGAGATTGATGACCAGTTTGTCATAGGTCAGCTTCTTCTCCACCGGCGCGTCGGCGTCGGTGCGGCGCATGACCGCGTGGATGCGGGCCAGCAGCTCCTTGACGTCGAAGGGCTTGGTGACGTAGTCGTCCGCGCCCATCTCCAGGCCGCTGATCTTGTCGCTGGTCTCGCCCTTGGCGGTTAACATAATAATCGGTGTGGAGGACTTGCGGCGGATATCGCGGCAGACCTCCCAGCCGTCCTTGACGGGCAGCATGATGTCCAGCAGCACCACGTCCGGCTGGAAGAGATCGAAGGAGGACTCGGCCTTGCCGCCGTCGGCGGCGATCATCACGTCAAAGCCGTCCTTGCCCAGATATAAACGCAGAAGCTCGGCGATGTTGGCGTCGTCTTCCACGACAAGCGCTCTTTTACTCATAATGCATCTGCCTTTCCTTGCATAATTTTATGTACTTTATTATAGCGAGGTACAGGGAGCAAAGGATTAAAAAAATGTAAAATCCCCGGTGAAGGGGATTTTGTATTCCGCTGAACACCGTCGGTTCTACAAGGGGCGCATAAAACCCCTTCCACCGCTGAAGCGGTCAGACAAGCTTGGAATGTCGCGCGTTTCTCGCGCGTCAGAATCCTCCCCCTTACCGCCGCGAGCGGCTGGGGGAGGCAAGCTTACTTCTTCCCGTCGGCGGCTTTGAAGTCCGGCTCGGTGCCCTCGGCCAGGCGCTTGATGTTGGCGTGGTGGCGGGCGATGGCGAGACACGCGCAGAAGATGGAGAGGATGAGGCGCGGCGTGCTCACACGGAACAGGAACGACGAGGCCACAATGGCGACCGCCCCGCACAGGGAGCCGACCGACACCTTCTTCGACAGGAGCGACCCCGCCAGGAACGCGCCCACCGTGCAAAGCCCCACGCGCCAGTCGATGCCGAAGCCGACCGCGCCGCCGACCGCGATGCCCTTGCCGCCCTTGAAGTTGTGCAGCACCGGGAAGCAGTGGCCCAGCATGCAGGCACCCGCGCCGAGACACAGGCCGATCTCGCCGCCCAGAGCCTTGCCCGCCAGCATGCAGGCGGCGGCCTTGGCCGCGTCCCATGCGAGGGTCAGCAGGCCCGCGCCCCAGCCGTGTACGCGCGCCATATTGGTCGCGCCCGCGTTGCCGCTGCCCTTCTCCCGGATATCGCTGCCAAAGAGCGCCTTGGAGGCAAGGATCGAAAGACTCATGGAGCCAACCACATAGGAGCCGGCAGCGATGGCAAGACTTTTCAGGATCAAGGAAAGCCCCTCCTTCGATTGTGTACAATCATGTTTTGCTCATTATAGTCTCTATATAGTGCGATTGCAAGAAATGTCTATTAATTGTCAGAGCCCCTTGCCTCTCCCGGCCGCGAAGCGGCAATATGGGAGAGGTGTCACGAAGTGACGGAGAGGGCACCGACTTTTTATCTCGTCCGACAGCCCTCTCAGTCATCGCCGTAAACGGCGCTGACAGCTCCCCCGGAGGGGGAGCCAAGAGCACTCCACGGATACACCGCGGGCGGGTCGAGTTCAAAGCGCATGCGCTCCCCGGTCGCCGGGTGCGTGAAGCCCACGGCATGGGACCAGAGGGCCAGCGGGCAGTCGTCCGGGTTTTCACTGTATTTGCGCTCCCCGTACAGCGGCCAGCCCCGGGAGGCGAACTGCACGCGGATCTGGTGTGTGCGGCCTGTGTGAAGGTGCACGCGCACAAGGCTCATGTCCGCCCCGCGCCGGAGGGTCTCATAGTCGAGCACCGCCTCCTGCACGCCCTTCGCGGGCTCCTGCACGACAAAGGTCATCTTCCGCGCCTTGTCGCGCCACAGAAGGTCCCGCAGCTCTCCTCTGTCGGGCGTGCTGCCGTGGACCATGGCGAGGTATTCCTTATAGAAGCGGCCCTCGCGGATCTCTCTGCTTAACGCCGAGGCCGCGGCAGCGCTCCGCGCCAGGACCATCAGCCCGCTCACCGCCCGGTCGAGGCGGTGGACCGTGCGCAGATCTGCATCCTTATCTCCCAGCGCCTCGCGCAGAAGGTCCGGCAGGCCGCCCGGCTCGTCCGTGGAGAGGACGCCCGCGGGCTTGACACAGACGAGGACCGCGCCGTCGCGGCAGACGATGTCCATGCTCACTCCTGCCCGCGCGTGAGGCGGGGCTCAATGCTGCCGCCGTTTGTGAGGTCCTTCCCCTCCAGCAGCAGGAGCTTTTCCGCCATAAGGCGGGAAAAGCCGCTGATGACCGCGACGGCGGTGATGAGGTCGTTGGTATCGTCGGTGGAAAACTCCGACAGCTCCTCCGGCCCGTGGCCGAGGATGCCGCCGGCGGCGACGCGCACCTCCTTGAGGAAGTACCTGCAGGCCATGCGGTGGCGCGCAACGAAGGCGCTGTATACGCGCTTGAGCTCCTCCTCGCTCAGGCCCATGGGGATCATGGTCCGGAGCGTGGGGATGGAAAGGCTCTGCTTGAGGGTGCAGACCATGATGAGATACGCAATGTGGACGCGGTAGTATTTTTTCTTCACCGGCTCGGGCATGATCTTCTTGCGCACATAGTTGTTGATGGCGGCGGGGGTGATGATCTGCTCCTCCTTGAGCTCCGGCGGCATGTAGTCCAGATAGCCGCTTAAAAGCGTGACCACCTGATCCATGTACAGGCCGATGTCCGGGATCTCACCCCAGGTCGGGAGCCGGTAATCATCGAGGTATTTTTCCCAGCGGCGCAGCTTGCCCGCGATCAGTTCCTTGTTGTATGTCATGGCTGTTTCTCCGAGTCGTTTTTTCGTGTTTCATATTATAACACAAATGATCTGAGAATCAAGAACAAATATTCCGCAAATTCAATTGACACGATGTATAAAATGTGATAATATGATTCGCAAGATTAGATAGATCTTCAAACCGAAAGGTTGGGACACACTATGAGCTTTCAGATCATCACGGACTCCGCGGCCAATATCCCCACCCCCATGATCGAGAAGATGGGCGTTGCGGTGATTCCCTTCTATTACTATATTGACGGGCAGGAGTACACCTGCACCGACACCGAGACCTTCGACGGCCACGCCTATTATGACATGATCCGCCGCCGCACGAAGGTCAACACCTCGCAGATCAACCCCCAGACCTACGCCGACTTCATGGAGCAGTTTCTCAAGCAGGGGCTTGACGTGCTGTACATCAGCATGTCCTCCGGCATTTCCAGCTCCTTCAACTCCGCCCAGATGGGGGCCGAGATGCTGCGCGAGCAGTACCCCGAACGGCAGATCTGTCTGGTGGACACCCTGGGCGCGTCCCTGGGCGAGGGGCTTGCGGTATTCAAGGCGGTGGAGTGGCGCGAGCAGGGCATCGTCCTCAGTGAGGTGGAGCGCAGGCTGAACCTCTACTGCAAGCGCATGTACCAGATTTTCTCCGTGGACGACCTGATGCACTTAAAGCGCACCGGCAGACTCTCCAACGCCGCCGCCATCGTGGGCATGGTGCTCCAGATCAAGCCCCTTTTGAAGGGCAACGAGAAGGGGCAGATCGTCTGCATCCAGAAGGAGCGCGGCAGAAAGAGGGCCATCCAGGCCCTGGCGAAGCGCTACGCCGACCTCGCGGTCAATCCGCGCAATGAGATCATCGGCATCGCCCACGCCGACTGCGAGGAGGACGCGAAGTACCTCGCCGAGCTTCTGCGGCAGTACGCCCCGCCCCGGGACATCCTCACCGTCATGTATGAGCCGGTCACCGGCTCCCATGTGGGCCCGGACACGCTGGCTCTCTTCTTCCCCGGCGGGGACGATGTGAGAAGCAAATAACGAAACGTAAAACGGGGCTGCTGCGCTATGTGAACGCAGCAGCCCCAAAGTATGTCATTCTGAGGCCACTGGCCGAAGAATCCCGTACCGATTGCAGTTAACCACGGGATCCTTCGCTTACGCTCAGGATGACACATTTTGTTTATCTTTTATTTTTCTTTCAGGAATTCAGGGCCGGGGCCCTCCCCTGCTCTCAGGTCGTTTGGGGCTTGATGGTGCCGCTGACGGTGAGGGTCGCGGTGCCGGGTTCGACGGTCCAGGTGCCGTCGGCGTTCTGGGTGTAGCTGGCCGCCGGGACAGTGATCTGCCCGGGCAGGGTGGCAAAGGCGCCGGTGGCCTCATCGTAGCTGTACTGCACGGCGCGCGTCCAGGCGGCGCCGTTGAAGCTCACGGCGATATCCGAGAGGATGGGGTCAAAGTCGTCTCTGACCACCACCTCGTCGGCGGCCCCGGCCTCAGTGTTGCCGGTGTTGGTGAGCTCGAAGCTGTAGGTGATCTCGCCGTTTGCGGGGACGACGCAGGGGCTGAGGGCCTTGCTGATAAAGAGCTCGGCGCTGTCGAGGGATTCCACCGTGGCGCTCGCGGTGAGGGGAACGCTCACGCCGCCGCCCGTGACGGTGACGGTGTTGGTGATCTCGGAATCCGGCGCGAGGGGCGCGCAGCCCGTCACATCCGCCTCATAGACCAGCACGGCGCTGCCGCCGGCAGGGATGTTGATGCCGGAGAATACAAGGGGCGGACCCGCAGTGACGGTGGGGGCGGGCTGGAGCGCGCCGTTTACGATCAGGCGCGCGGTGCCGTCGACATAGGAAAGCGGATAGAGCGTCGTGCCGTCGAGCTCGTAGGCGCCCAGATCGTCCGTGACGGTGAGGCCGCTCACGTCGGCGGGGCCGGCGTTTACAAGGCTCACGGCGTAGCTCAGGGTGTCCCCCGCGCCGTAGCCGGTGCTGACCGCGGTCTTCTGCACGGAGACAGTCTCCATGATCTCGCCGGTGACGGTGTTGGAATTGCGCGTACCGCCTTTATAGGAAAGCGTGGCAAAGTTTGTGAATACTGCCATCTGAAATAACCTCCGAAATATTAAGGGCTGAGGCAGTCGCCTCAGCCCATTGTATTCGATTGGGGTCATGGAAGTTCCGTCTTCTCCTTCTCCCGAAGCTCGCGGTAAATGCGCACCGCCAGCACCAGCGCCAGCGTGAAGGCGAAGAGGTCCGCCGTCGGCTGAGCCAGGTACACGCCCCAGATGGGCGGCTCGATCACGTGCGGCAGGATGAGCACCACGGGGATGAACATGAGGCCCTGGCGCGCGACCGCGAGCAGCGTCGCCCCCACGACCCGGCCGATGTTCTGGTAGAGCATGTTGGTCATGGTCACCACCGCCATGAGCGTGAAGGTGCAGCACTGGCAGCGCATGGCGATGCTGCCGAATTCGATGACATTCGGGTCGTTGCGAAACAGGGAGACGAGCTTCGGCGCGAAGGCAAAGCCCAGGCAGGAGGAGATGAACAGGAAGCTGATGCCCACGCGCAGGCAGAAAACATAGGCCGCGCGCACGCGGGAGTATTTACCCGCGCCGTAGTTGAAGCCGCACACGGGCTGGAAGGCCTGTCCGAAGCCCAGAAGGGCCGAGAAGGCAAACATCATGATCTTGGTCACGACCGAGAAGGCCGCAATGGCGGCGTCCGCCTGGTTCGCTGCCACCGCCGCGCCCGCAGCCGCGTTGAGGCTCAGGGTGGAAAGGCTCGCAAGCCCCTGGCGGAAGAGGGACGGCAGGCCGCCGACGGCGATGTTTTTGAGATAGTAGGGCGTTGGCCGGAAGTTGCGCAGGCGGATCTTGAGACTGTCGCTGCGAAGCGTGCCGATATAGAGCATGGTGCAGCTGACAAGCTGGCTGACGGCGGTGGCGAGGGCCGCGCCCTTGACCTCCATGTGCAGGCCGAAAATGAAGATCGGGTCCAGCCCCACGTTCAGCACCGCCCCCGTGACAAGGCCGATCATGGCAAAGACGGCGTTGCCCTGGAAGCGCAGCTGGTTATTGAACACAAAGGACACGCACATGAACGGCGCGCCGCAGAGGATGATGGTCATGTAGTCGGCGGCATAGGCTATGGTCTTGTCGGAGACAAGGCCCTCCCGGGCACCCAGGACATGGAGCACGCTGTCGCGGAAGGCAAGGCCCAGGGCCATGATGAGGCAGCCGAAGAGCAGCGCGCAGAAGCAGCCGGTAGCGGCCATGTACTCGGCCTTGTCGTAGTCCCTCGCGCCCAGGGAACGGGAGATATAGTTGCCCGAGCCCTGGCCGAAGAAGAAGCCGAAGGCCTGGATGATCGCCATGACCGGGAACACCAGCCCAACGCCCGCCGTGGCCTCGGTGCCGACCTGGCCGACAAAGTAGGTGTCAGCGATGTTGTAAAGCGCCGTGACCAGCATGGAGATGATCGTCGGCACCGCAAGCGAGCAGATCAGCTTTGTGACAGGCTCGGTGGTCATGCGGATGAATTTGCTGTTATCCTTTGGCATTGGGTTCACTCCGTTGATGATGCGTAATTTTTGTTAAATATATCACCAAACGTTTGCCTCGTCAAATGTTTTCAGCCCCGGCTTTCACCGGGGCTGAATAATGATGCGGTATTAAGCCTTCCACAGACCGTGGAGGTTGCAGTATTCATAGACCGCGACGACCTCGTCGTCGGGGAGGATGGCAAACTCGGCCCTGGGAGCCTCACCGGGGTGGAGCTTTTTGACCTGGCAGCCGGACTTGGTGCGCAGGGCCACGAAGTCGATATAGTGGGCGTCGAGCATCGGGTGCTCCACGGAGCCGACCGTGACGGAAACCTTGCCGTCTTTGACCTCGTAAACGGGGACGTGCTTTTCCTTCGCGCCGTCGGTGGTGTTGGCCTGAAGCTCGATCATCGGCTCGCCGCAGCAGCGGGGCGTGCACTTGGCGTCGTCAATGACGGCCAGGAGCTTTGCGCAGCCTGCGCATTTGTAGAATTTCATGGGGCATTCTTCCTTTCTGTTTTTTTGGTCAGGGTCTTCTTTGCTCCGATGATAACATATACGCGGTCATTATGCAACATATATGATGCTGCCGCCGGGAAAGCCCCACAAATTGAGCCGATTTGTATACTGTGCCGCTTGACGGTAAAGGCGGATTGTGGTATTTTTAGCATATGCAAAGACCCATTGAATTTTTTTATGAAAGAGGTTTGATGCAATTATGAATATTGATCTGAGCAAGTACGGCATCACCGGCGCCAAGGAGATCATTTACAACCCCAGCTACGAGACCCTGTTCCACGACGAGATGGACCCCTCCCTCGAGGGCTACGACAAGGGTACGCTGACCGAGCTCGGCGCTGTCAACGTCATGACCGGCATCTACACCGGCCGCTCCCCCAAGGACAAGTACATCGTCATGGACGAAAACTCCAAGGACACCGTGTGGTGGACCACCGAGGGCTACAAGAACGACAACCACCCCATGACCAAGGAGACCTGGGAAGTCGTCAAGAAGCTCGCGCAGGACCAGCTGTCCGGCAAGAAGCTGTACGTGGTCGACGCCTTCTGCGGCGCCAACAAGGACACCCGCATGGCCGTCCGCTTCGTGATGGAAGTCGCATGGCAGGCCCACTTCGTGCGCAACATGTTCATTAAGCCCACCGCCGAGGAAGAAGCCAGCTTCACCCCCGACTTTGTGGTTTACACCGCCTCCAAGGCCAAGTGCGAAAACTACAAGGAGCTCGGCCTCAACTCCGAGACCGTCGTGGCCTTCAACGTCACCAGCCGTGAGCAGGTCATCCTCAACACCTGGTACGGCGGCGAGATGAAGAAGGGCATGTTCTCCATGATGAACTACTACCTGCCTCTCAAGGGCATTGCCGCCATGCACTGCTCCGCCAACACCGACATGAAGGGCGAGAACACCGCCATCTTCTTCGGCCTGTCCGGCACCGGCAAGACCACCCTGTCCACCGACCCGAAGCGCCTTCTCATCGGCGACGACGAGCACGGCTGGGACGATAACGGCGTCTTCAACTTTGAGGGCGGCTGCTACGCCAAGGTCATCAACCTCGACAAGGACTCCGAGCCCGACATCTACAACGCCATCAAGCGCAACGCTCTGCTCGAGAACGTCACCGTCGACGCTGACGGCAAGATCGACTTTGCCGACAAGTCCGTCACCGAGAACACCCGCGTCTCCTACCCCATCGAGCACATCGAGAAGATCGTCAAGAACGTCCACCCCGTTTCCTCCGGCCCGGACGCCCAGAACGTCATCTTCCTGTCTGCCGACGCTTTCGGCGTGCTGCCTCCCGTCAGCATCCTGACCCCGGAGCAGACCAAGTACTACTTCCTGTCCGGCTTCACCGCCAAGCTCGCAGGCACCGAGCGCGGCATCACCGAGCCTACCCCCACCTTCTCCGCCTGCTTCGGCCAGGCCTTCCTCGAGCTGCATCCCACCAAGTACGCCGAGGAGCTCGTACGCAAGATGGAAAAGAGCGGCGCGAAGGCCTACCTCGTGAACACCGGCTGGAACGGCACCGGCAAGCGCATCTCCATCAAGGACACCCGCGGCATCATCGACGCCATCCTCAACGGTGACATCAAGGGCGCTCCCACCAAGACCATCCCCTACTTCAACTTTGAAGTCCCCACCAAGCTCAACGGCGTTGACACCGGCATTCTCGATCCCCGCGACACCTATGCCGATCCCGCCGAGTGGGATGCCAAGGCCAAGGATCTGGCCGGCCGCTTCATCAAGAACTTCGTCAAGTACGAGTCCAACGAGGCGGGCAAGGCGCTCGTCGCCGCCGGTCCCCAGCTTTAATAGCCGAACAAGCGATAATTCCCTTACGTGACCTGCCGCAAGGCGGGTCACGTTTTTTTATTCTTTTCATATTTGGTATTGTATTATTCTACGAATTTTTGTATTATATAGGAAATAGCCAAGTTTATCGTTTGGATGATTTTGACATTTGTGCAATACGGTGAGACGGATGAAACTCTTTCTTGACTTCTTCCGGCAAGTGGTGCCGAAAAGCAGCGGCAAAACCTTCCTGTACTACCGCCAGAGCGTACGCCTGAACGACCAGATGCTGGCCATCTATTTCTTTGTCTCCTTCGTGCTCGTCTCTGTATCGGCCAGGCGCCTGTTCTGGCCTCCCGTGCTGTTCCAGGCCGCGCTGCTGCTGAAGTATTACAGGTCGGAGCATATCTCCGCGCGCGTGAATCTGCTTCTCAACGCACTCATCATCTGCGGCTGGACCGTGTGGTACGTGCTCAGCTTCGGCTGGGGCGTCGGCGGACAGCACATGCTGATCGTGCTGGTGCTGCTGGTCTTCTTCTGCCTGTATGAGACGCCGGTCATCAAGACATGCTATCTGTGCCTGCTGCTGGGCCTGCGCATGCTGCTGTTCCACTATACCTCCATGCACCCGCCCCGCTACGCCCTCGACACCTTCAGCCTCTTTCTGATGCAGACGGTCAACTCCGTGTCGCTGTTCCTGATCCTCGCGGGCATGTGCATCGTCTACAGCTCAAACCTTCAGGAGAAGGAGCGGCAGCTGCTGCTCAACAACGAAAAGCTCCAGCAGGAGGCCGAGACCGATCCCCTCACCGGGCTCATCAACCGCCGCGGCCTGCACGACATCATGGACAACTTTGTTCGGGATAACCCCGAGGCCATGTACTGCATCGCCATCGCGGACATCGACCTGTTCAAGAGGGTCAACGACACCTACGGCCACAACTGCGGCGACTACACCCTGCGGCGGCTGGCCGAGCTGTTCGCCGAGAATGCCGAGGGCAAGTACGCCGTCGGCCGCTGGGGCGGCGAGGAGTTCTGCTTTTTCTTCCCCGGCGTGAACATCGACGAGGCCGGCGAGATCATCACAGAACTGCTCATCGACGTGCGCCGGATGGAGCTGGAATATGAGGGGCACCGCTTTTCCATCACGCTCACCGCCGGCGTGGAGGAGAACGACTACCGCTCCAGCCTGACCGAGCTCATCGAGAGCGCCGACCGGAAGCTATACCGCGGCAAGCAGAACGGCCGCAATCAGATTGTATTTTGATGAAGGAAAAACGATATGCCTGAAATCTACGGAACCCTCGGACCGCGCTGCTGCGACACGGAAACGCTGTGCGCCATGATCGACGCGGGTCTGACCGGCATGCGCCTCAACCTCTCGCACATCACGCTGCACGACGCGGCGGAGGAGATCGATAGCCTGCACCGGGCCGCTGCAGAATGCGGGAAAGACGTTCAGCTTCTGATCGACATGCAGGGGCCTGAGCTGCGTATCGGGGCGCTTGCGCAGCCATTGAGCCTCGAGGCGGGGCAGGAGCTAACGCTCGGCGCGGGCAGCATCCCCGTCCCGGATATCGCGCTCCCCTGCCTGATCCCCGGACAGGAGCTGCTTCTGGACGACGGGAAGCTCTTGCTGGAAGTGACGGAGAGCGGCGAAGCGATCCGGGCGCGGGTGCTGCGCGGCGGGACGCTCACAAGCCGCAAGAGCCTCGCCCTGCCGGGATGTGCGCTTCACCCGCCCACGCTGACGCAGATGGATCTGCAAAACCTGTCGCTGGCCGCGTCCTACGGCGTGACGGGCGTGATGCAGCCCTTCGTGCGCGACAGGGCCGACCTGGAGGCTGTACGCGCGGCGCTCAAGCGTTTCGGCGCGGAGCACATCCGGCTCTTTGCCAAGGTGGAGAATCAGGAGGGCGTGCGGAATCTGGATGAGCTCATCCCCGCCTGCGATGAGATCGTGATCGCCCGCGGTGATCTCGGAAACGCCATGCCCCTCTGGGAGCTGCCGCGGGTGCAGAAGGAGATCTCCCGCAAGTGCCGCGCGGCGGGCCGGGACTTCATGGTGGTCACGCAGATGCTTTACACGATGGAGCATTGCGCCGTCCCCACCCGGGCCGAGGTCAGCGACATCTTCAACGCCGTCTGCGACGGGGCCGCCTCCGTCATGGTCACCGGCGAGACCGCCGTGGGCGACTATCCCGTGGAGGCGATAGCGTACCTCAAGAGGACCGCCGAGGAAGCGGTGCGATATTTAGAAAAACGATAGTATTCGGGCGTACTGCAAAACGTCTGTCATTCTGCGCGTAAGCGAAGGATCTTTCTCTGATAGTCTGTAAAAAGGCTTCAAAAGAAAGGTCCTTCGTCACTTCGTTCCTCAGGATGACTAATACTATCCCTTGATAGAAATCTTTAAGTCCTCCCGGCAAAATTTGTGCCATACTGCGTTAAAGCCCTTGACCATATATCTCCATTATGCTCTGCGGGCTTTGCCTTGTCTGACACAAATTTCACTCGGGAATCCAATAAAGCTTCTTATCAAGGAATAGTATAAGCATTGAATGTTTTGCAACACGCCCGTTTTGTTCTGTCTCTTTCTGAGCGATAAAAAATGTAAGCACGTAAAATGACCGCCCGGCAATACTGCCGGGCGGTCAGGAGGACGGAGAAATAGCTTATTTGTTGTTGAAAATCTTGAAGATGCTGTCGAAGGGGTCTTCCTCTGTGCCGGACTTTGTGCCCTGAGCCGGAGCCTGGTTTGCGGGAGCGGCAGGCTGGGCCGCGGGCTGGGCCGCGGCGGCCTTCTCGGCGGCGCCTGTGAAGAGGCCCTGGGGTCTCTCGCGGTTCGAGGCGGGACGCACGGGCGTGAAGGCGGGAGCGTTCACGGGCTGTGCGGGGATCTGCACCTCTACGCCTGCCTCGGCGTTGAGTGTCGCGTCCTCAAAGCCGGTGGCAATGACGGTGACGCGGATCTCATCCTCGAGCGTGTCGTCGAAGGTGGCGCCGAAGATGATGTTGGCCTCGGGATGCGCGGCCTCCTGAACGAGGCTCGCGGCGGTCTCGACATCTTCGAGATCCATGTCGGCGGAGCCGGTGATGTTGATGAGTACACCGCGCGCGCCGTTGATGGAGGTCTCCATCAGCGGGCTTGCAACGGCCATGCGGGCGGCCTCCTCGGCCTTGCCCTTGCCGGCTGCACGGCCCACGCCCATGTGGGCGAAGCCGGCGTTCTTCATGATGCAAGTGACATCGGCGAAGTCCAGGTTAATGAAGCCGGTGTTTTTAATCAGGTCGGAGATGCTGGTGACGGCCTGGAGCAGCACGTCGTCCGCGATCTCAAAGGCGTTTGCCAAAGTAACCTTCTGGTCGGTGGCAAATTTCAGACGGTCGTTGGGGATGATGAGCAGGGAGTCGACCCGGCCGAGCAGCTCCTTGATGCCGGCGTTGGCCTGATCCATGCGGCGCTTGCCCTCGAACTTGAAGGGCTTGGTCACGACGCCGACGGTCAAAAGCCCCGCGTCGCGCGCGATCTCGGCCACAATAGGGGCTGCGCCCGTACCGGTGCCGCCGCCCATGCCGCAGGTGATGAAAGCCATGTCGGCGTTTTCGAGCGCCTTGGCGATATTGTTGCGGCTCTCCTCCGCGGAGCGCTTGCCGATCTCGGGATCGGAGCCTGCGCCCTGGCCGCGGGTGGTCTTCTCGCCGATCTGGATCTTCTGATCCGCGTTGGAGACGGCCAGCGCCTGCTTGTCTGTATTGACGGCGATAAACTCGACGCCCTGGGTCCCCGCTTTGACCATGCGGTTGACCACGTTATTGCCGGCGCCGCCGATGCCAATGACCTTTATATTGACAACATTTTCCGGTACTTCGGCTTTAAAATCCATAGAACTGCCTCCAATCTATTGTTAACGCGTAAATTACAAATTCTTTTCACTTTGTCTACAGTCGGTATTTTATTACATTTCCCCGCCGTAGTCAAGTGCAAATTTTAATTTTCCGAAAACTTTTGTAAATGATTTGTAATTCGCGCTCAGGTTGGGCTGAAATGCGCGGTGTTTCCGTCGCTTACATTGATTATTCCCACATCTCCCTCCAATAATTGCGAGAGTACCGAAATCAGCATGCCGAATTTATATTCGACGTTATTGCTGTTGCCGATGCGCACGACGTATTTGTTGTCCAGCGTAAACTCGACATTGTTCACATCGGAAAAATCCACGCGCCCGACACGGGTGTAGAGGCCGCGGCCCTCGAGCTGATCGAGCACCTCGGCGATGAAATTCACGATGCGCTCGTCCCCGTCCGCGGTCTGGAGCGGCTCGCCGATCATGAGGGTGCCCGGGGAGATGCCGAGTATGGGGATGAGGCCCTTGAGCTCGTCGTCGTTTGCCTTGCCGAGGACCTTGCAGTTATGGTCGATGGTCCAGTTCTCCTCGCCGAGGACGATGTAAGCCAGGGCCTGGCTTTCGGACACGGTGATGATGACGCGGTTGGGAAGGCTGCGCTCGACGCTGACCTCGTCGATATACGGCAGCTTTGCGAAAACGCGGCTCAGGGCGGCAAACCTGTCGAAGAAAAACAGGTTGTCGCCCTCCTCGATATCAATGGCGCGGATGATCTCCTCGTCGGTATAGTGGGTGTTGCCGCGCACCTGAATGTCCGACACGCGGAAGAAGACGCTCATCACGAAGATGACCGACACGATCACGAGGAAGAACATGATCGGGCCGCTCACGCTGGCCGTGAGCTCCCGGAGGCTGAAGCCCTCCTCCTCATTCCGGCGCGCTCTTCTTTTCAGCAGATTCCTTGCCATATTGTTATCCTTTCAAACGTATGATTGATCCAGGCAGATGTCCGCGCCCAGGGCGCGAAGGCGTGTATCGAAGCGCTCGTAGCCCCGGCGGATGTGGCCCGCGTCATAGACCAGGGTCTCCCCCTCGGCGCTCAGGCCCGCCACGATCATGGCCGCCCCGCCGCGCAGGTCGGTGGCGCTGAGCGCCGTGCCGCGCAAGCTGTCCACGCCTCGGATCTCCGCGGTCCGGTCACGCAGCGTGATGTCCGCGCCGAGTCGCACAAGCTCCGGCACCTGGCGGAAGCGGTTTTCAAAGATGGTCTCGCGGATCACCGTGCGGCCCTTCGCCTTCAAAAGCGCCGCCATCAAAACCGGCTGGGCGTCGGTGGGAAAGCCGGGGTAAGGTGCGGTGCTTATCTCCCCCACCGCGCGCAGCTTACCGCCGGAGCGCAGCCACACGCTGCGGTTTTGGCACATTATATCACAGCCCGCCTGTTTTAGGAAGTGGAGAACCGTAGAAAAATGCCCGGGCTCTACGCCTCGCAGCTCCACGCTGCCCCCGCAGGCCGCGGCGGCGCAGGCCACCGTTGCCGCCACGATGCGGTCCGAGAGGATGCGGTGGTCGATATGCCGTACCGGGCGGCGCTCCCCGATGACGATGGTGTCGCTCCCCGCGCCGTGCACCTCACAGCCCATGCGCCTCAGATAGTCCTGTAAGGCTCCGATCTCGGGCTCGCGCGCGGCGCCGCGTATAACGGTCTCCCCTTTCGCGGCGGTGGCGGCCAGCATGATGTTCTCGGTCGCCCCGACGCTCGGAAAGGGCAGGGCGATCTCCGTCCCGCGCAGGTCTCTCGCCCGGCAGATGATCTCGCCGCCGCTGTCGTCGATCTCCGCGCCGAGCTTTCGCAGGGCGTCCAGGTGCAGGTCGATGGGGCGCTTTCCGAGCTGGCAGCCGCCCGGCGGACTCAGCCGCGCCTCGCCGCAGCGGGCCAGCAGCGCCCCCATGAAGATCACCGACGAGCGCATTTCCAGCATCAGCTTGTGCGGGATGGAGCAGTTCGTCACGCCGTTTGCATTTATGTAAACCTCATTGTCCCGCTGCTCGGCCACGCAGCCGAGGTGGCGCAGGATGCGCAGCGCGGCGTCGATGTCCTTTAATTGCGGCACGTTATGCAGCTCTGACTCGGCGGGGCCGAGGATGGAGGCCGCCAGGATGGGGAGAGAGGCGTTTTTCGAGCCCTGCACAACGCACACGCCCGCAAGCTTTTTCCCGCCCCTGATTCGCCAGATGTCCATAAAAAAGTCCCCCCGCATTTGGAATCAGTCCAGTCTATGCGGAGGGGCGGTTTTTTGTTATCGAACCCTCTCCGTCACGGCGCTTGCGTGAGACGCGCCGTGCCACCTCCCCCAAAGGGGGAGGCAAGGAAAGAGTCGGGAAAACCTGGCTCCCCCTTTGGGGGAGGCAAGGAAAGAGTCGGGAATACTCGGCTCCCCCTTTGGGGGAGGCAAGGAAAGAGTCGGGAATACTCGGCTCCCCCTAAGGGGGAGACAAGGAAAGAGTCGGGAATACTCGGCTCCCCCTATGGGGGAGGCAAGGAAAGAGTCGGGAAAACCTGGCTCCCCAAAAGGGGGGGAGGCAAGGAAAGAGTCGGTTAAAACTTGGCTCCCCCTATGGGGGAGCTGGCACCAGTGCGCACACTGGTGACTGAGAGGGCTCCTTATGCCCTGCACACATCCAATATGATCCCCACGATTCTTTCACACGCGTCGGGGACGGCGAGGGTGCGCATGGCAGAGCCCATGCTTTGAAGTCGCTTCTCGTCGGCAAGGAGAGTCTGTACCTCTTTGAGCAGGGAGTCCGCGTCGAACTCACCCTCAAGCAGGACCACCGCGCCGCCTGCGTGTTCGAGGACACGGGCGTTTTTCTCCTGGTGGTTGTTGGTCACGTTCGGACTCGGCACCATGAGGACCGGCTTGCCCATGTAGCTCAGCTCGGAGATCGTCGAGGCTCCGGCCCTGCACAGAATGAGGTCCGCCGCCGCCATGAGGCGGGGCATGTCGTGGATGTACTCGCGCACCTCAATGCCGCATTCGTCCAGCGCTTTATCCCTGAGCTTTTCCGTCAGGCGCGGATAGTAGAGGCTGCCCGCCGTGTGTACAAGGTGAAAGCCCTGACTGCCGTCGAGCTTTTCCATCATCTCACCCATGACCTTGTTCATGTGCTCGGCGCCCAGGGAGCCCCAGACCGACAGCACCAGCTTCTCGTCGGGCTTTAAGCCCAGCTCGTCTCTCGCGCCCTCTCTCGTCACAAGGTCGAACTCCCCGCGCACGGGCGTCCCCGTGACGGTGACGCGCTCGGGGTGGCGGTAGTACTGGCGGCTTTCCTCAAAGCCCAGCATCACGCGGTCGACCTTGTCCGCGAGGAGCTTTGTCGTGAGGCCCGGGACGGCGTTGCTCTCGTGCACGAAGGTGGGGATGTGCAGCTCGTGCGCCGCCGAGAGCACCGGGTAGCAGATATAGCCGCCGGTGCCGATCACGGCGTCGGCCCCAAAGTCGCGGATGATTTTTTTCGCCTCGCGGGTCGAGCGCGCCACGTTGCGGATCGTCTCGAGGTTCTGGGCGATGGCGTGCAGATCGTGGCCGCGCACGATGTAGGTCATGTCAAGGCCGCGGATCTCATAGCCCGCGCGCGGGACAAGCTGCATCTCCATCTTGCCGTTGACGCCGATGAAGAGGAAGCTGCTGTCGGGCATGAGCTCCTTGAGTCTGCCCGCGACTGCCAGGGCGGGGTTGATATGTCCGGCGGTACCGCCGCAGGTGAAGACGAATTTCATAGCAGGATAACCCTTTCTGTAATCTATTGGCCCGTTATTCTGAGCGCAAGCGAAGAATCTTTATCCTATGCGTTATACAAGTAAAAGATCCTTCGCTGACGCTCAGGATGACAACACTTTTCCAAAGTTCAGGATGACAGCGCACGTCAGTGCGCAGCAATATCCCGCGACGCGCTGAGCACGATGCCGAGCTCAAAAAGCTGTATCAGCAGCGCCGTGCCGCCGTAGCTGAACATGGGCAGCGAGATGCCGGTGCAGGGCACCAGGTTCGTCACCACCGCCACGTTCAGGAAAACCTGGATGGCAAGCAGGCTCGTCACGCCGCCAACCACAAGGAAGCTGAAGCGGTCCCGGCAGTGCATGGCGATCCAGTAGCCGCGCAGGATGAGCAGGGCAAAGAGGCACAATATCAGCGCCGCGCCGATGAAGCCCAGCTCCTCGCACACGACGGAGAAGATGAAATCGTTGTGCTCCTCGGGCAGATACAAAAACTTCTGGCGACTGCCCCCGAGACCGAGGCCGCTTAAACCGCCCGAGCCGATGGTGTACAGGGACTGTACGATCTGGTAGCCCTGGTCGGAGCTGTCGCCGAAGGGGTCGCGCCAGCTGTTGATGCGAGAGGAGGCGTAGGGAAAGAGCGTGAGCAAAAGCGCAATGCCCGTGCCCGCCGCGCCGAAGGCCCCCACGAACCAGAAAAGCCTCACCCCGCCGAGAAAGAGCATCACGGCCCCGATGGCAAGGATGATAATGGATGCGGAGAAATGCGGCTCGAGCACCAGCAGGCCGATGATGGCCCCGAGGATGCCCGCAAAGGGCAGGATGCCGAAGCGGAATGTGCGCATCCTGGCCCGGTAGCGGCAGATGAGCGCCGAGAAGGACAAGATCACCGCGAGCTTTGCAAGCTCCGACGGCTGGAGCGTGAGGCCCCCCACCCCGAGCCAGCGCCTGGAGCCGTTGGCCTTCACGCCGATGACCGGCACCAGCATCAAAAGCACCAGCGTAAAGCCGAGAAAGGCGAAGGCGCAGCGGCGGTACACCGCCATCGGCACGCGCGAGGCAAAGAGCATCGCCGCGACGCCGAGCAAAGCGAAGACCAGCTGCCGGACAAAATAATACGCGGCGTTGCCCCCGGTGACATGCCCGGGATCGTACCAGGCGCGCGGGTAGCTTGCCGAGAGGACCATCACCACCCCAGCGATGAGCAGCAGCAGCGTGAGGGTAAAGAAGGGCCCGTCAAAGTGCGGCCTGCGCGTTGTCTCCGGGACATCTTGAAGGCCGGTGAGGCGGGCGCTGTCGTAACGCATATTCCCACCTCCCCGGCCTCAAAGCTTAATAGGGGTAACGCTGATACACCCCTATAAAGGATATGATCGCCATGACAAGAGATATTCCGGTAAAGAGGAAAAAGAGTTCTTTTTCCTTCCACTTTTTTCCCGTCCATCCGCCCATTTCCAAATGATGGTGGAAGGGCGCCATCTTGAACACGCGCTTGCCGTGGGTGAACTTAAAGTAGCCCACCTGGATGATGTCGGACAGGGTCTCGATGATGAAGACGAGGCCCAGGGTAATGAGGACAAGCGGCATGTCGTAGGCAAAGGCCAGGGCCGCGATCGCCCCGCCGAGGAAGAGGGAGCCGGTGTCGCCCATGAAGCACTTGGCGGGATTGAAGTTATAAAGAAGAAAGCCGCAAAGCCCGCCCACCATGGCGGAGGCGAAGATGCCGAGCTCCTGGTAGCGCCTGCCCCAGGCGATGGACACCGCCACGAAGAAGAGGAACACCGGCAGGCTCGTTCCGGTGGCAAGGCCGTCTACTCCGTCGGTAATGTTGACGGCGTTGACCGTGCCGACGATGACAAACACGGCAAACACCAGATACAGCCACTCGGGCATATACACCACGCGGTGGGAGAAGGGCACATAGAGGTGCGGGTGCACAAAGCCGATCTGCCGCATGATGAGGATGAAGACCAGGGCGGCGGCGAGCTGCAGGAGGAACTTGCTGCGGCTGCTCAGGCCCATGTTCTCCTTTTTCTTGAGCTTTTCCCAGTCGTCCAGAAATCCGATCAGGCCGAACACGCAGGCAAAGAGCAGCACGAAGATATGCTCAAACCTGCCGTGGAGCATCCCGTCCGCGCCCACCGTGAGGCACACCAGGATCGCCCCGAGAATGAACATCACGCCGCCCATGGTGGGCGTGCCCGCCTTGGACTTGTGCCAGTCCACCTGGCTCTTGATCTGCTGGCCGGCCTTCTGGCGGCGCAGCCAGGGCACGTAATATTTTCCGAACGCGCTGACGAACAGAAACGCCAGCACAAAGGAGGTTATCAGCTTAATGGTCATACCAGTCTCCGTTGTTCCGAGGGCTCAAGGCCGCTCTTTTCTCTTTTCCAGAAAGTCCCTGACGATCTCGCGCTCATCCATGTGGTGCTTCTCGTGCCCGATGATCTGATAATCCTCATGGCCCTTGCCGGCAAGCAATATTACATCACCGGAGCGTGCGTTGTCAATAGCCCAGCAGATGGCTTCGGGCCTGTCACAGATCATTTTGTACGGTTTTTGCGAATTTTCAAGCCCCGGAAGGATCTCATTGATGATGTCCATGGGCTCCTCGGTACGGGGGTTGTCGCTGGTGACGATGACGAGGTCGGCGTTCTCGGCGGCGACTCTGCCCATGATGGGCCGCTTGCCGCGGTCCCGGTCCCCGCCGCAGCCGAAGAGGACGATGAGCCTGCCGCGTGTCACCGGGCGCAGGGCCTTGAGGGCCTTTTCCAGGGCGTCCGGCTTGTGGGAGTAGTCGATGATGACGGAGTAGTCCCCGTCGGTGGGGACAGGCTCCATGCGGCCCTTGACACCGCTTGCGCTGCTGATGCCGTCGGCGGTCGCTTTCAGACTCATGCCGAGGGAGAGGCAGGCCGCCATCACGCCGAGGGCGTTATACACCGAGAACATGCCGGGGATGGCGAGCTTTACGGGCACACTCTCCCCGTGATAGGACGCCGCGAACGATACGCCGCCCGCGCTGAGAGAAATGTCGGACGCTCTCAGCTCCGCGTCCTGCTGCGTTGAATAGCGCAGCATGGGGCAGCGCTCCCCTTCCATCATGAACGCGCCGCGCTCGTCGTCAATATTGACCCAGCCGGTTTTGCACTGTGAGAAGAGCTTCTTCTTGGCCGCCGCGTAGGCGTCCATGGTGCCGTGCAGGTCCAGGTGGTCCTGGGAGAGGTTGGTGAACACCGCCACGTCATAGTCGATGCCCGCCACGCGCCTGAGCTCCAGCGAGTGGGACGAGACCTCCATCACCACATGGGTGCAGCCCTCGTCCGCCATCTGTTTAAAAAGCTGATGCAGCTCCAGGCTCTCGGGGGTGGTGTGCTCGGTATGCAAAAGGCGCTCGCCGATCATGTTGCCGTTTGTGCCGATGAGGCCCACTTTTGCATTCAGCTCCGTTTCCAGCACGTGCTTGAGGATATAGGTGGAGCTGGTCTTGCCGCTGGTGCCGGTGAAGCCGACCACCTTCATGCGGGCTGCGGGATTGCCGTAAAAGTTGCGGCTTGCAAGCGCGAGAGCGTAACGGCAGTCGCTTACCTTCACATAGGGCGTGCCGTCCGTGGGCGCGTCCTCACACAGTACCGCCGCCGCGCCGTTTTGCATGGCCTTGGGGATGAAGCGGTGCCCGTCGGCCTCAAAGCCCTTGATGGCGACAAAGAGGTCGCCGGGCTTTGTCTTGCGGGAATCATAGCTGATGCCGCTGATCTCCAGCTCCGGATCGGCGGTACTTTCCAATATGCCGATATGTTCGAGAAGCTGCGCAAGCTTCATGGTGTGTCCCTCCGCTTATTTTACTGTTGTGAAATCGGATAAATCTCTGTAGGGGAGGGGCTTGCCCCTCCCGGCAGTACTTGCCTGTGTTCTGTATTCGCCCAGGCAAATGCGGGAAATGACAGTTTCTGCGCGCGGGAGGGGCGAGCCCCTCCCCTACGGTGAAAAATGTTTTAGAACAGGAAACTTTCTGCTTATGTCTGAATCAATATCTCCCCAAAAAATCCTCGTCGCTGTCGATAAGCGTGACCTCCACGACTGTGCCGTGGGGAAGCGCTGTCCCCGCCGGGAGGCTCTGGCTGCTGACGGTCTGGCGCGCGGGATCGGTGACGCTGCTCAGGGTGGTGAGGTAAAGGCCATAGTAAGAGAGTGTATCGCGCGCCTGGTCGAGGTCCATGCCCGTGAGATCGGGCAGGGTCTCCAGATCCGGCGAGACAGGCGCGTCAAAGTACAATATGATCTCCGTCCCGGCGGCGATGCTCGTGCCGGGGGCCGGGAGCTGTGCGGTGACGGTGCTCCCCTCTCCGCGCGTGCGATAGCGCAGATCCGCGTCTTGAAGCTTTTCCGACGCCTGCGGCAGATCGAGGCCCACGCAGGCGGGCATTTCGGCCATGGCGCTGTCCTCGCGCTCCGGCTCCACGCCGAGGTAAGGCAGGATATCGGCCATCATACGCCCCACGACAGGGGCCGCCATCTGGCCGCCGCTGATGTAAATACCGGATTTGTCCGACGGGGTGTCGAGGAAGACCAGCACGGCGATCTTCGGATCGTCCGCCGGGGCAAAGCCGATGAAGGAGACGATGTACTCCTTCTGCCCGGTGCGGGCCTCGAGACTTACCTTTTCGCTGGTGCCAGTCTTGCCGCCGATGCGGTAGCCGGGGACGGCGGCATTGCGCCCGGTGCCGTCCGTCGGGTCGCCCACCACCTGCTCCAGGATCTGGCGCACCTTTTGGCTTGTGCTCTCGCTGATGACGCGGCGCACGAGCTTCGGCTCATGCTCAAAGCTCACCGTGCCGTCCGGGGCAAGCAGGCGCTGCACCACGTACGGCTCCATGAGCCTGCCGCCGTTTACGCAGGCGCTGACGGCGGTGATGAGCTGCAGCGGCGTGATGGTGAAGGTCTGGCCGAAGGACGCCGCCGCAAGCTGCGACAGATTCTTCTTCGAACAGAAGGTGTTCCTGCTCCACCAGATGCTGCCGCTCTCGCCCGAGAGATCGATGCCCGTGCGGGCGGTGAGGCTTGCGTCCGGGTCCTCCGAGAGCTTTAAGAAGCCGAAAGCCTCACAGTAGTCATAGAATCGTTCGGCGCCGACGCGCAGGCCGATGTTCACAAAGGCCACGTTGCACGAGTGCTGCACCGCCTGGGTGAGGGTCTGGCTGCCGTGGCCGCCGCTTTTCCAGCAGCGGATGGGCGTACCGCGCCCCGTGACCATGGTGCTGCCGCCGCAGTAGAAGGCGTCGCCGGGGCTGACCTTTCCCTCCTCGAGGGCCATCGAGAGCGTGATGATCTTGAAGGTGGAGCCGGGCTCATAGGTATCGGACAGGGCCTTGTTGCGCCACTGGCGTGCCTGGGCATCACGAAGGAGGGCGGCGGCCTCCTCCTTCGTCGCGGCGCTGTCGATGAGGGCCTGCGCGTCCGGGCTGACCGCGAGGAAGTCGTTGGGGTCATAGTCCCCCAGGGATGCCATGGCGAGGATGGCCCCGGTGTTCACATCCATGGCGATGGCCCCCGCGCCGTTTAAGGCATCGTAGTCGAGCACCGCCTGGCGGAGGTGCTTTTCCACATAGTACTGGATGCTCGCGTCGATGGTGGTCACAAGGTCGCAGCCGTCCTCGCCGGGGCGGTACTCCTCGTAGCGCCTTAAGAGCATTTCTCCGCCGTAGGCGTTGGTGGCGCGAAGGCTCCTGCCGGCAGTTCCGGAGAGGGCGTCGTCATAGCGCGCTTCGATGCCCTCGAGGCCGTAGTTGTCGGTGCCGACGAAGCCCAGCAGGTGGCAGGCAAGCCGCCCGTTCGGGTAGTAGCGCTTGGTGTCGGTTTCAAGACGCACGCCGCTGATTTTGTTTTCGGCCTTGAAGCGGCGGATCGCGTCCGCCTTGTCGGCCTCAACCTTGCGGGCGACGGTGACATACCAGCTCCCCCGCCGCCCGGATTTTTCATAGATGTCCCGATAATCAAGCCCGAGGATCTCGGACAGCTCCCGCGCGATGAGAGCGCGGTCCTCGCCGTTTGCCTCGATCTCGGCGGGGCTTAGATAGACGTTGTCCACCGAGGCGCTGACCGCGAGCAGATTGCCGCTGCGGTCATAGATGACGCCGCGCGCCGCCGTGCCCGGGGCCTCCCGAAGCTGCTGGGAGATGGCGAGCTGTTCATAAAAGCCGTGGTCCGTGATCTGAAGCTTGTATAGCCTTACCAGCAGCACGGCAAGCGACAGCATACCGAACACCGCCGCCAGAAACGCGCACCGCCTGAGCATCTGCCGCCCGGCGAGGGCCGGGGCCTGAGTCTGAGCTGCCATATTTTCCGCCTCCGAAAACAAGCTTGTAATCAGCTTATTCGGCGGCTTGTTTCTTTATCCCAGGTAGTCTATCTCCACGATCTGTCCCGGCTCGGGGCGGCGCATGCCGAGCTCCTGCGTGGCTCTGCGCTCAAGCTCGGATAAGTTCAGGGCCGAGGCGGTTTTGATCTGCAATTGTATCTGTTCGTTTTCTGCGCGCGTGATCGCCGCTTCCAGCTCACCGATGCGGCTCTGCGTTCTCACGAGCCGGATGTGGGTAAAGAGCGTCATCACCAGAAGCAGAGCCGAAAAGCCCAGGCAGATCACGCGAAAGGCCAGCGCGGAGGCTCTTTTCATATGCGCTCTGCCACCCGGAGCTTGGCGCTTCTGGCGCGGGGGTTGCGCGCGATCTCCTCCTCCGTCGGCAGGATCGGCTTGCGGCTTACGGACCTGAGCGTCTGTTTGAAACCGCAGGTGCACACCGGGGCCTCGCGCGGGCAGGTGCAGCCGTGCTCCCGCGCCTGGATGCCGGACTTGACGATCCGGTCCTCCAGGGAGTGGAAGGAAATGACGCAGAGTCTCCCGCCGTGGTTCAGCTTGTCCGGTGCCGAGTCCATCATGGAGGCGATGGCCCCCAGCTCGTCGTTGACGGCGATGCGGATGGCCTGGAAGCTGCGCTTTGCCGGGTGCTGCTTTTCCCGCAGGGCCGCGGCGGGCATGGCGGAACGGATGATGTCCACCAGCTCTTGGGTGGTCTCGATGGGCTTTTCCTCGCGGTGTTTCAAGATGGCGGCCGTGATGCGCCTCGCATAGCGCTCCTCGCCGTAGTCCCACAGGATGCGGTTCAGACGGTTCTCGTCCCAGGTGTTCACCACCTCATAGGCCGAAAGGCCCCCGCTTTGGTCCATGCGCATGTCGAGCGGCGCCTGCACCATGTAGGAAAAGCCGCGCTCCGCCTCGTCGAGCTGGGGCGAGGACACGCCCAGATCGAAGAGCATCCCGTCCACCCCCTCGATGCCGAGGGAGTCGAGGATGGCGGCCGCGTCCGAGAAATTGCCGTGGACAAGCTTTACCTTGTCCCCAAAGGGCGCAAGACGCCTTCCGGCTCTCTCAATGGCCGTCTCGTCTCTGTCGATGCAGATGAGGCGCCCCGTGGAGAGCCGGGAGGCGATCTCGAAGGAATGGCCGCCCATTCCCAGCGTGCCGTCGAGATAAGTCCCGTCCGGCTTGATATTCAGGTTTTCTATACATTCGTCCAGCAGGACGGAGATATGCTTCGGGGTCTGCGCTACGTTATCAATGGTCAAAACTCCAGCTCCTCCATGACCGCCGCGATATTCTCCGGCGTCGTCTCAAGGGCGTAGACCGCGCTCCACGCTTCGCTGTCCCAGAGCTCGGCATGGTTGTTGCAGCCCACCACCGTCACGTTCTTGGTAAAGCCCGCATACTCGCGCAGGTTCATCGGGATGAGGGCGCGGCCCTGGCCGTCGAGCTCGCACCGGGCTGCATGGGCAAAGAGCGGGCGCATCTTGCGCTGCTTGACATAGGGCATGGCGCTGACACGCTCGGACAGCGCCTGCCAGCTTTCGCTGCTGTAAGCGCAGAGACAGCGATCCATGGAGATCGTGATAAAAAAGACCTCGCCCAGCTCATCCCTGAGCTTGGCGGGTATGAACAGGCGCCCCTTGCTGTCAAGAGAGTGCTGATATTCCCCTGTCATCTCCATTCGCCCCCTTAGCGTGGGTTTGTGACCCATTTTGCCCCACTTTCATCCACTTCGATTTTTATTATATGTGGCCCTACTGTAAAAAGCAAGAGAAACTTTTTGTTATATTTTGACTTTTTCTTGCACTTTTTAAAGCAAAAAGTTCCCACCCAAGTTCTTGCGTTTTGGGTGGGAACGATGGCTATATCTTGTATTACCTTATTAACTTATGTGGGTATCGGCTTCACTCAGCTTTCTCCCGTCATTGCGAGGAACCAGTGCGCACACTGGTGACGTGGCAATCCGCCCGCTGGAGGCACTTGAATACTTAGAAATCCAAGCTGGCCGCTGGGAGGATTGCGGGTCGCCGCTGCCTGCGGCAGATGAAGGCGGCACGGAATCTCCGCAGCCGCGCCATTGGCGGGCCGTCGCGCAGCAGGCCCGGGAATGGCAATGCGGCAAGGCGTTCAACGGATTGCCACACCAGTGACATCGGTCACTGGTTCGCAATGACAGACCATAAGCTGGTACTTGCTGATTAAAGCCGATACCCATATTATCTTACTCACTCTCGCGCTCGATGCGCTGGATCTTGGGTAAGGCCGGGTCGGGCTTACCCTGGGGCGCGGGCTGTTCACGGCGCGGGGGCTGCTGGCGCTGAGGGTTCGCCTGCTTGACCGGGGTGCCGGTCTGGCGGGCCGGCTGAGGCGCTGCCTGGGCCTGGACCTCCTGCTGCCGGGCAATGCCGCCGCCGAGAGCCTGGAAGGACTCATGCGCGCCGCGGATGGTGCTCAGCGCCTCGCTCATGCTCTGCTCGGTCTGGCGCATCAGGTCGTCCACATACTCGCTTGCCACGCGCCGAAGCTCCTTGGACTTGGCGTCGGCCGCCGCGATCATCTCGCTGCTCCTTGCTCTGGCCACGCGCACGACCTCCTGCTCCTCGATCATCTGGTGGGCCTGCTCCTCGGCGTTTTTGCGAAGGGCCTCGGCCTCGCGCTTGGCGTTGCCGATGAACTCATCCCGTGCGGAGACCAGGCGCTGGGCCTCGGCGATGGCGGTGGGCAGGCTGTTTTTGATCTCGTTGATGATCTCGATAGCCTTCTCCCGCTCGATGATGCACTTGTCGTTGCCGAGCGGCACGCTCCAGGCCTCGGTGACCATGCCGTATAAAATGTCCAGCAATTCGATGATGTCATTGTTGGCCATGCTGCTTTACTCCTTTTGCTTTTTCTTCTATCAGGCCGATGATCTTCTCCGGCACCAGGCCGTGCAGGTCCGAGCCGTAATGGGCAAGCTCCCGCACGATGGAGGAACTCAAGAAGGTATAGCGCTGATCCGCCGTGAGAAACATGGTCTCCAGCTCCGGGTTGAGGCGCTTGTTGATGGAGTCCATCTGAAACTCATAATCAAAGTCGGACGCTGCGCGCAGGCCCTTGATGAGCACCGCGCCCTCATAGCGTCTGGCAAATTCCGCAAGGAGTCCGGTGTTGACCTCCACGCTCACATTCGGGATGCGGGCGATGGCGAGCTTTACCATCTCGACCTTCTCCTCCACCGTGAACATGGGGTGGGTCTTGGTGGCGTTGGCCGCGACGCAGACCACCACATGGTCAAAGATCTGCGCGGCCCGCTCGATGATGTTCAGGTGCCCGAGCGTGATAGGATCAAAGCTGCCGGGGCAGATCGCGGTTTTCATGAAAGGCTCTCCTTGCTGTAAAGACTGAGCTTGACCTTGCCGTAGCGGTACTCCTTACGTTTCAAATAAGGGGTCTGCATGTCCGGCATTTCGGTCTCCCGTCGGGATTCGCATAGTATTATACCACCTTCCGACAGGATGTCAATTGAATTGATCTTTTCCAGGACCGGTTTATAAAGCCCCGCGTCGTAAGGCGGGTCGACGAAGACGAGGTCGAACTTGCCGCAGGCGCCCAGGTACGAAAGCGCGTCCTGCTGCAGAACCGGAGCGGAAAAGCCGCAGGCTTTGAGATTCTCTTTGATGATCTTCACGGCGTCCCGGCTCTGGTCGATGAACACGACCTCCCTGGCCCCGCGGCTCAGGCACTCGACGCCGAGCTGGCCCGTGCCCGCGAAGAGGTCCAGCACGCGCCGGCCCTCGATGTCGAATTGCAGGATGTTGAAAACCGACTCCTTAACGTTGTCGGTGGTGGGGCGGATGTCCATGCCCTCGGGCGTTTTCAGTCTGCGTCCGCGGGCTGTTCCGGTGATGACTCGCATTTGTCTTCCTCCTGATGGAAGTAATCGTAAATCGCCTGGGCCGTATTGCGGGGCACTACCAGTTCCAACTGGGAAAGGCTCGCCTCGCGGATGGCCTTGATGGATTTGAAGCTCTTGATGAGATCGCCGCGCCGCTTGGCCCCCACGCCGGGGATCTCGTCGAGGCGCGAGGCCAGCCCCTCGTTTCGAAGCGAGCGCTGATACTCGATGGAAAAGCGGTGGGTCTCCTCCTGGATGTTGCCCACGAGGGAGAAGACCGCCTGATTGCCCTTGATGCCGATCTCCCGCCCGTCCGAGCGGATGAGGGCGCGGGTGCGGTGGCGGTCGTCCTTGACCATGCCGAAGACCGGGATCGTGAGGCCGAGGTCGGATAGCGCCTTCTCGGCGGTGGCCGCGTGGGTGTCGCCGCCGTCGATGAGCAGCAGGTCGGGAAGCTCGGTAAACTTCTCGTCCCCGTCCTTTGCGCGCGCAAAGCGGCGGTACACCACCTGGTACATGCTGGCGTAGTCGTCCGGGCCGTCGAGATCGCGGACGCGAAACTTCCGGTAGTCGCGCTTTAAGGGCTTGCCGTCCACATGCACGGTCATGCCCGCGACGATGCCGGTGGCACCGAGGTTTGAGATATCGAAGGCCTCGATGCGGCGCGGGAAGTTTTCCAGCTCCAGCGCCTTCTGCAGCCACTCCAGCGTCTTGCTGCGGCGCTGGGCAAGGGTCGTGCGGCGCTGGATTTCCTCGCGGGCGTTGAGGGCCGCGCTTTCAATCAGGCGCATGCGCTCGCCGCGCTTCGGCGTCTCGATATAGATGCGCCTGCCGGAGGTCTGGCTCAGAAGCTCCTCCAAGTCGGCGGCGTCCTCGATCTCCACGGGCAACAGGATGGACTTGGGCCAGCCGCCGCGGTGGGCGGTGTAGTACTGGCGCACAAGGCCGGAGAGGGCTTCGCTGTCATCCTCCAGGGGTTCGTCCATCATCTCAAGGTCCTTGCCCACAAGGTTTCCGTCCACAAAGTGCAAAACCGTAAAGCAGCTCTTGGCCCCGCGGATGAAGCCGATGGCGTCGGTGTCGGCAAAGGCGGTGGCGATGACGCGCTGCTTGTTGGCAAGGCCCTCGATGGCGCGCAGCCGGTCGCGCAGCTCCGCCGCCCGCTCGAAGCGAAGCTCCTCTGCCGCCTGCTCCATCTGTTTGGTGAGATTTTCTATCAGCTCCCCGCTCTTGCCGTCGAGGATCAGGGCCGCCTGCATCATGCGGCGGCGGTAGTCCTCCGCATCGCTGTCACGAAGGCACCAGCCCGCGCAGGTGCCCATGTGGTAGTTGAGACAGGGCCGCTCCTTGCCGATGTCGCGCGGGAAGCGGCGGGAGCAGTCCGGCAGCAGCAGGGCCTTGGAGACGGTTGCGATGATGTCCCTGGTCTGGCTCCTGCCGCCGAAGGGGCCGAAGTAGCGAGCCCCGTCCTTTGCTGCGCGGCTTGCAATGGACATGGAGGGGTATTCCTCCCGCATGTCGAGCCTGATAAACGGATAGCCCTTGTCGTCCTTGAGCAGGATGTTGTAGTGGGGCTTGTGGCGCTTGATGAGGGAGTTTTCCAGCACCAGGGCCTCAAACTCGCTGCCCGCGACGATGACGTTGAAGTCGCGCACCTTGTCCACCATGGCTGCGACCTTTGGCAGGTGCTCGCCGTGGAAGTAGCTCGAGACGCGGTTTTTGAGCTTTTTGGCCTTGCCGACGTAGATGACCTCATTGTGCTCGTCGAGCATGATGTACACGCCCGGCAGCAGCGGCAGACGGTTTGCCTTGTCGGCTAAATTTTCAAGCACGGGATTGGACATGGTGATACCTCTTCACGGGATTCGACACTTCGACGTAAGATGCTGTTTAAGCAGAATGTGTATGCTCGCGCAATAGCGCCTCCCTTGCCTAAAGGGAGGTGGCAGCGAGCCTGCGAGCTGACGGAGGGATATAAAAGGTGCGTCCTTTTGAGCGCTTCACAAGGACTGTATCCCCCAGTCACGGCGCGAACGGACACGCGCCATGACAGCCCCCTTTAGGCAAGGGGGCCGAGTACATCCATTAGCATTATAAGTTCTGGCTTTCAGAAAACAACACGGCAAGGGCCAATATAGTCCTCAGCCCCGAATAATAATATCCGAAAAAAAGAGGCGTGTGTAAAACACACGCCTCTGCGAAATGTACGATTACTCGGAGAAGTCAGAGTCGATCAGAGCGGAAAGCGTCGCGATCGCTTCTTCCTCGTCGGAGCCGTCGGCAATGATCGTGATAGCGGTGCCCTTCACGATGCCGAGGGAAAGCACGCCCAGAAGGCTCTTGGCGTTGACACGTCTCTCTTCCTTTTCCACCCAGATGCTGCTTTTGAACTCATTGGCCTTCTGAATGAAGAAGGTTGCGGGTCTGGCATGAAGGCCGACCTGATTGTTAATGACTACTTCTTTGGTTATCATAGTCGCCACCCCTTAATCCTTAATGCTTAAATCCTTATCCCTACAGGAAACTGTATACCTACTTTATCAAATTTTCGCACAATCGTCAACAGCTTTCGACCGTTTCGTTATTTTATACGAACGCATTAACAAATCATAGGAATCTTTCTGGCGCTTTTATCAACGAAAGCGGGTGTCATTTCCTGTAAATCGGCATAGGGGATCATTTCAGTTCTACGACGGTCACGCCGCTCTCTCCCTCGCCGTAGCGGCCGAGGCGGAAGGACTTGACGAATTTGTTCTTTTTGAGCATCTGCTGGATGGCCGTGCGCAGGGCACCGGTGCCCTTGCCGTGGATGATGGTGACGGTCTTGAGCTTTGCCATGACGGCGGCGTCCAGGTAGCGCTCGGCGGCGAGCACCGCCTCCACGGCCTCCATGCCTCTGAGGTCGACCTCGGGCTTGATGGAGAGGCTTCGCAGCTCTCCCCCGCCGCCCTTGGGCGCGGACTTCTGTTTGGGCGCATGCTCATTCTCCAAAAGCAGGACCTCGTCCTCCTTCGCGGTCACGTTCATGATGCCCGCCCGCAGGCTCAAAGTGCCGTCGGGGGATTTGTCGATAACGGTGGCCTTCATGCCCATGGACTTGATCTGCACGGTGTCGCCGGGCCTGACGGGTCTGGCGGAGACCTGATTGCCCGCCTCGGGATTCAGCTCCTTCTGCAAAGCCTCCTGCGAGAGGTTGAGCTGGCGTCTTAATTGGGCGCGGGCCTCGTTGACACGGCTTGCGTCCTCGTCCTGATCGGCCATCTTGCGCATCTCGTCCAGCTCCCGGAAGACCTCCTCGGCGGTGGCGCGGGCGTCGGCCAGGATGCGCTCAGCCTCGCGGCGGGATTTGGTGTCCGCTTTGTCAAGCCGCACCTCAAGCTCCGCCTTCATGAAGGCCGCCTTCTTGGCGTTCTCCTGGGCCTCCCTGAGCTTCTTCGCGGCCTCCTCGCGGTCCTTTTCCAGAAGCAGGCGCGTCTGCTCCAGCTTCTCGATAGTCAGCTCAAAGGACTGGCTCTCGGAGCTGACGCGGCCCTTGGCGTCCTCGATGATCTCATCGGAGAGCCCCAGGCGCTTGGAGATGGCAAAGGCGTTGGACTTGCCGGGGATGCCCACCAGCAGGCGGTAGGTGGGGCGCAGGGTGTCCACGTCAAATTCGCAGGAGGCGTTCTGCACCCCGGGCTCGTTGGTGGCGTAGACCTTGAGCTCGGCATAGTGGGTCGTCGCGGCAATGATCGCGCCGCATTTTCTCACATGCTCGATGACCGCGATGGCGAGGGCCGCGCCCTCGGTGGGGTCGGTGCCGGCGCCCAGCTCGTCAAAGAGGACGAGGGAGCGGTCGTCGCACTCGTCGATGATGCTGACGATGTTGCTCATGTGGGCAGAGAAGGTGGAAAGGCTCTGCTCGATGCTCTGCTCGTCGCCGATGTCGGCGAGGATGTGGGTGAAGACCGGCAGGCTGCTGCCGTCAGCCGTGGGGATGTGCAGGCCGCACTGGTTCATCGCGGCAAGCAGGCCGATGGTTTTGATGGAGACGGTCTTGCCGCCGGTATTGGGGCCGGTGATGACGAGGGTATCGAAATTCTCGCCCAGCTCCACATCGATGGGGACGGCCTTCGCCTGGTCCAGCAGCGGGTGGCGCGCCTTTCGCAGGACGATCCCGCGGCCCTCCATGGCGGCTTCTTCGCAGTTTAATTTATAGGACAGCTTGGCCTTGGCGAAGATCAGATCGAGCTGCACCAGGATCTCGTAGTCGGCGTTGATGCCGTCGCGGTGCTCGGCGCAGTCGGCGGAGAGCTCGGCGAGGATGCGGTCGATCTCCGCCCGTTCCTTGGCGGCAAGCTCTCTGAGCTCGTTGTTGGCCTTGACAGCGGCCATGGGCTCGACAAAGATGGTCGCCCCAGAGGCGGAGATATCGTGCACGAGGCCGTTGATGGCGCCCTTGTGCTCGGCCTTCACCGGCACCACATAGCGGTCGGAGCGCTGGGTGATGATGGGCTCCTGCAAAACCTTGGCGTAGCTCGGGGAGGAGATGATCTTCTGCAGCGCGTCCCTGGCCCTCGCCGCCGCCGCGCGCATCTGGCGGCGGATGTTGGCAAGGTCTGATGATGCCGCGTCCGCGATCTCGTCCTCGCCGGTGATGGAGCTTGTGATCTTCTCCTCGAGGAAGCGGTTTGCGTGCAGGGCGTAGAACAGATAGTCAATGGGCGTCTTGCCCACAGTATCGTCCGAGAGGTAGCCCCGCACCAGGCGCGCGCACTGGAGCACATGGGCAATGTCCAAAAGCTCCCGCGTGTTGAGCGCGCCGCCGAGGTCCGCCCTTGCCAGCGACGAGCGCACGTCCTTCACGCCGTAAAACGACGGGCTGCCGCGCACGACCATCATGGACTTGGCAGCGGTGGTCTCGGCAAGTCTGTGGCGCACCTCGCCCTCCTCAGTCGAGGGCGTGAGCTTCAATGCCAGCTCCTTTGCGGGCTCGCTCACCGCCTCGGCGGCCAACATGCTCAGCACAGCCGGCAGCTCCAGGGTGTTGAGAGATTTTTCAAAAAAACTCATAGCTTTTTCCCCATATGTGTATAGTTTCTGAGATTTTTCCAGTAATCCAGCGTGGAAAACCCGCGCTCGGTGCGGCGCAGCAAATAGCGCTCGCTGGCGTCTGAAAGGCGCAGGAGATCTGCGTCCGGCATGGTGAAGGACAAAAGCTGCTTTGCGGGCGCTTCGCTTATATAACGCATAGCGGCAAGTCCGGCGGGGCCGAGCTCCGCCTTCTCCCCCATGCCGGGGCAGGACATACAGCAGGCACAGCCGTGGTCCAGGCTCAGGGCGGGGACTTCCGGCTCTCTGCCGCAGACGGGGCAGACGCCCAGCTCCGGCGCGTAGCCCGAAAGGCACATGAGCCGCGTTTCAAAGACGGCCTTGATCTTCTCCTGCGGGTGCAGATCGCGGCTCAGGGCGTACAGGCAGTTGAGCCCGAGCTGCAAAAGGGCGGGCTCTGGCTGGTCCTCCACGCTCAGGGCCTCCATGCACTCGGCAAAGTAGGCCGCCAGCGCGAGCTTTTCCATATCGCCGCGCAGGCCCTCAAAGCCCTCCTTCACCGTGGCCTCGTTCACCGTGTACTTGCCCCGGTTTCCGAAGAGGGTCATTTCCGCGTAGGTCAGCTGCTGGGTGGCGGCGGCGGTGCGGCTGCTTTTTCTCAGCGCGCCGCGCGCCTTGACGGTGAGCTTGCCGTCCGTGTCGGTCAGCAGCGTCAGGATGCGGTCCGCCTCCTTGTAGTGCACCTCGCGCAGCACCAGCGCGTTTAGGGTTTTGAACATCTATGTATTCTCCCAAGGCCTGTCATTGCGAGACAGTGCGCACACTGTCGTGGCAATCCGTATTCCCCACAGGCCGCAGGGAGATGCGGATTGCCACACCAGTGACATCGGTCACTGGTTCGCAATGACCTTACTTGTTCTCTTATCACTTCTAATGTCACTGCTCAAGCTCCGCGTCTATCGCCTTGTACAGCAGATAGTACACGACATCGCCGGTTTCGGCGAAGGCTCTCCAGATCGCGTCTTTGCTCACGCATACCACCTCGCTGTTAGTATGCGAGGCGGACGCGGAAGAAACACTGGTAATTATTGATGTGCCAATTTTATTTTGAATCAAGACAGTACCGAATGCAGGCACATCAATAATGATTTAATTGCCGTTTCGCTCGCCCCTGGCGGGGCAACCGCGAAACATGGCAAAATTGCTCGTCAATTCATTCAGGAATGAATTGGCGGAGCAATACTACTGTTCGGTAAAGCCGAAGTTGCGAAGGCTCGCCATGGAGTCGCGCCAGTTCTCCTTGACCTTGACCCAGGTCTGGAGATTGACCTTGGTGCCCATGAAGGCCTCGATATCAAGCCGCGCAAGCTCGCCGATCTTCTTGAGCATGGCGCCCTTTTTGCCAATGATGATGCCCTTGTGGCTGTCCTTCTCGCAGAAGATCGTGACTTCAAGGTCGATGATGCCGTTATCGCGCTCGGAGAACTTCGTGACCTCCACAGCGGTGCCGTGGGGGATTTCCTTATCGAGGCATTTCAACAGTTTTTCACGCACAAGCTCGGCGCAGATCTGGCGCTCGGGCTGGTCGGTGATCATGTCGTCCGGGAAAAGGTGCGGGCCTTCGACCGCGTACTTCTCCAGCTCATTTAAAAGCTCGTCCAGCCCGTCGCCGGTCTTGGCGGAGATGGGCAGGATGGCGTCAAAGTCATAGGCCGCGCTGTAGACGGCCATGACCTCCAAAAGCCGGGCCTTGTCCACGGTGTCGATCTTGTTGATGAGCAGGATCGCGGGCGCGCCCGCCTGCCTAAGTCGTTCGATCAGAGCCTCCTCCTGGGGGCCGAGGGACGCCACCGGCTCCACCATCAAAAGCACGCAGTCCACGTCCGAGACGCTCTCGCGCACGACGTTGACCATGTAGTCGCCGAGGCGGGTCTTGGGCTTGTGAAAGCCCGGTGTGTCGAGCAGGACAAACTGGGTGTCCCCGTGGTTTACAATGGCGGTGATGCGGTTGCGGGTGGTCTGGGGCTTGGGCGACACGATGGCGACCTTCTCCCCGACCAGGGCGTTGGTAAGCGTGGACTTGCCCGCGTTGGGCCGTCCGCATATGGTGATCATGGCTGATTTTGTCATTTGAATAACTCCTGTTCTTTATTGGCTTCTGATAACCCTCTCCGCCCCAGTGTGCGCACTGGGGCACCTCCCCCAAAGGGGGAGGCAAGTCTCGGCTCCCCCCCTTGGGGAGGCAAGTCTCGGCTCCCCCCTTTGGGGAGGCAAGTCTCGGCTTCCCCCCTTGGGGAGGCAAGTCTCGGCTCCCCCTTGGGGAGGCAAGTCTCGGCTTCCCCCCTTGGGGAGGCAAGTCTCGGCTCCCCCTTGGGGAGGCAAGTCTCGGCTTCCCCTTTGGGGAGGCAAGTCTCGGCTCCCCCTTTGGGGGAGCTGTCAAAGCGGTTTATCGCTTTGACTGAGAGGGCAAGTCACTCGTCTCCCATTATTTCCTTTTCCCGTGCCCGCATCTGCCGCTTCATTTCGCCCTCATCTACGTGGTCGTAGCCGAGAAGGTGGAGAACAGAGTGGACCGTCAGATATTGAATCTCTCTATTGAAACCGTGGCCGAACTCCGCGCCCTGGGCCTCGCAGCGCTCGAGGGAGATCATCATGTCCCCCAGCATCACGGCGCCGGTGTCCATGTCCCGCTCGCAGGCGTCGGGGTCAAACTCGCCGGGGGTGAGCTCGTTTAAGGGAAAGCTTAAAACGTCGGTGGCACGGTCCACATCCCGGAACTCCTTGTTCACGGCGTGGATGCCCTCGTCATCGGTTAACATAACGCTGATAATGCAAGGGACACTTATCCCCTCCGCATCGAGCGCCATGTTGACCGCCTTCTTGATGAGGCCCGCCGCCTCGCGGTGGCCGAGGCCTGTCTTTTCCCGGGAAACATATACCTCATGCTCCATGGCTTATCCCCTCTTGTACGTGCGGCGCGGCGGCTGCTTCTTGGGCTGCTCGGCCTGCGCCGGGTGTTTCTTGTCGTAGACCTCGTAGGCCTCGATGATCTTCTGCACCAGGCGGTGACGCACCACATCCGAGCCCGTGAGGGTGCAGATGGCGATGTCGTCGATGCCCTCCAGGACCTTCATAGCGACCTTGAGGCCACTGGTCTTGTCTTCGGGCAGGTCGATCTGCGTGATATCGCCGGTGATAACAACCTTGGAGCCGAAGCCGATACGGGTCAGGAACATTTTCATCTGCTCGCGCGAGGTGTTCTGCGCCTCGTCGAGGATGATGAAGCTGTCGTCGAGCGTGCGGCCGCGCATGTACGCAAGGGGCGCGACCTCGATATTCCCACGCTCCAGATATTTCTGGTAGGTGTCGGCCCCCAGCATGTCGAAAAGCGCGTCGTACAGAGGCCGCAGGTACGGGTCCACCTTGCTCTGCAGATCGCCGGGCAGAAAGCCCAGGCGCTCCCCCGCCTCGACGGCGGGGCGCGTGAGGATGATGCGGTTGACCTCCTCGGCCCGGAAGGCTGCCACGGCGGCGGCGACGGCCAGATAGGTCTTGCCCGTACCGGCGGGGCCGATGCCGAGGGTGACGGTGTTTTTCTGGATGGCCTCGCAATAGGTCTTCTGGCCGAGGGTCTTGGGCTTGATGGGCTTGCCCTTGGCGGTGATGCAGATGACATCGCCTGCAAGCTCGTTGATCTTGGTCTCCTTGCCCTCGGAGACGAGCTTTAAGATATAGCGCACGTTCTGCGCGTCGATGTTCTCGCCCTTGGCGGCGAGGGTCAGCAGGCCGTTGATGGCCTTCTCGGCGAGCATGACGTTCTCCGCCTCGCCGCAGATATGGATCATGTTCTCGCGGTCCAGGACCTTGACGCTCAGCTCGTTTTCGATAATGCGCAGGTTCTGGTCAAAGGAGCCGAAGACGCTGATGACGTGCTCCATGCGCTCGACTTCGATGCTTTTATCTATCATGTGATTTCCTTTCGCCGCCTCAGCCGTCGGCTATGGCGATATTCTCTGTACAGTGCGCCCGTAAGGTGAGCACATGGAGCTCCCCCGCCCTGCCGGGTGTGAGGGCGGATTCCAGGATCTGGCCCTCCGTGCGTACCTCCAGCAAAGCGTAAAGCCGCTCCCCCGCCGCCTTCGGGTCATAGTCGTCCCCGGGGCTTTCACGGTATGGTACGAAGCGCTCGCGCACCAGGCGCAAGGGCGTGGAAAACAGCCCTGGCATCCCGAGGGTATACTCCGAAATGATTTTATCACATCCGTCAATAGTTTTTCCACTACCAATATACAAATTCAGACGCCTTTTTCCGAACACCAGCGCAAAGCGGCTGTGCGGCACCCCGGCCGGGGTTTTCAGCCGCTCCTCAACCGGGCAGACAGCGCTGAGCTCATACCAGGTGTCGGCCATGACGCTGCCCCGGGCGCGGACAGACTGCGGCATGCCGTTTAAGGAATCGCTGCTGCCCGCGATCAAAACCCGCCCCGCCGTTACGATCTCGCCCTCCTTCACCTGCGCGCTGCCCGCGAGGACATTGACCCGGCGCACAAGGCCGTCCCGCGCGGCGACGAGGTTCTGCGCGTCGGCGGCATCGTACATCTCCGGCTTGGGCTGCCGCTCTACAATGGCGACGGCGGCCCGCGAGCCGCTGACGTTCACCGCCATCCAGGCAAGCTCCGGCAGGCGTACCATCACCTCGCTGCGCAGAAGATCGGTTTTGACCCCGGGCCAGAAGCTCCCCACCCCGAAGCCGCAGTCCTCCAGCGCGCGCAGGACCTCGCCGCGGCTGAGACGGCGGGTGCCCCGCACATCCACATCCCAGACGAAGAGGGATGAGGCCGTGAGCAGCAGCGCCATGAGCAAAAGGCCCGCCAGCAGCACCGGGCGGCGCAGCACACGGCGCAGGCCCTCGCGCCCGCCGACGCGCTTTCTGATCTCCGTCTCGCACCCGGCACGGCGGGCGAGCCGCTCAAGCCGCGGAAGATTTTTTTCAAAGGTTTTCAGGCGCAGGCTGTGTTCGTCCCGGCACTGCACGTCCCAAAGCTCGATCCCCTCCGAAGCTGCGCTGTTGAGTACGCCCGCCGGGAACGCGCCGAACAGTTCCAGCTCCACGCTTCCGCGCACACGGTCACTGATACGTTCCATGCTCACTCCCATTCCGCCGCGCGGATGCGGCCCGTCACCAGCAGCTCCCCCCGGTTCATGGCGCGAAGGCGCAGGCCGTCTCCGTTCAGGCTGAGCTTTTCCCGCCCGAAGCTTACCACGATGCGCTCGGGTGTATATTCCAAAATCCCCCGCTGCCCCTCGATGAGCGCCTGTCTGCCGCCGCAGAGTGTGAGCCGTCCCCCGCCGGGCAGGACATCTCCCGGCAGCTCCAACAGCTCCTCCAGGGCGGCGGGCAGCCCTCTGTCCGCTTTCACACGCAGCACCTCACTTCCTCATAACTCTATGCGCCCGGACATAGTTTGATACATGAGGATGGACAAGGAGGGGCGTATGAAAAATCTGTGGAGACGGGCTTTTGCGATCTCGGCGGGACTCATGGTGCTGGGGCTTATGCTCTATCACGCCGGGGCGGCGGGCGACGCCTGCCGGGAGGCGCTTGAGATGTGCGCGCGGCTTCTGATCCCGTCGCTGTTCCCGTTTTTTGTGCTGTCGGGCTATCTCAACCGGGTGGGGCTGCCGGGGCTTCTGGGCCGGGTTTTCGCGCCCTTTGCCGCGCGGCTGTTCGGCGTGAGCGGCGCGGGGGCCTCGGCTTTCGTGATGGGGCTTCTGGGCGGCTACCCGGCGGGGGCCGCCTACATTGCGGACATGGAGCGCAGCGGCAGCGTCACGGCGCGGGAAGCGGAGCAGCTTTTGGCCTTCTGCAACAACTCCGGCCCCGCGTTCATTGTAGGCGCGGTGGGACTCGGGGTCTTCGGCTCGGTTCGGTATGGCCTCATACTGTACGGCATCCATGTCCTCGCCGCGTTTTTTACGGGGCTTGTATTTCGGGGAAAGCACCCTTGCGGAGAAATTCAGGACGTGCAGCTCGATACTGCCGATCCGGCGACAGCGCTGGTGGGCTCGGTGCGGCAGGCGGGGGCGTCGATCCTGAGCGTGTGCGGCTTTGCGGTGTGCTTCTCGGTCCTGCTGCGGATACTGGACGCAAACGGGGCGCTGTCGCTTTTCTGCGGCGCTGTCGCCGCGCGCTTCGGCTTTGAGCCGCGCTTTGTCCGCGCCATGCTCACGGGGCTTCTGGAGCTCGGCAGCGGGGCCGCCGCCATGCAGGGCCTGAGGCCCGCTCCCGCAAGCTTTGCCCTGGCGGCGTTTCTCTTGGGCTGGGGCGGGCTTTCGGTACAGTTTCAGACGCTCGCGGTGCTGGCGGAGAGCAAGGCAAAAGGCGCCCTGCACCTGACAGGACGCCTTCTGAGCGCTGTATTTGCGGCCGTGATGGCCTATGTTGTGGGATTGTGGATGTTCTAATCATTCCGCAGGGGTCGATCCACCCATAAAGGGCGCAATGCCCAGATCGACCCAAGCCCCGGTTCATCGTACAAGCCATAAGGTTTCGGGCTGATGAAGGCATCAGCCCCTACGGAGTGCAGGATCGTTCCCTTTCCCTAAAACGCGAACACGACGCCGACCACGGCAGACGCGAGGATGAACACGATGGGGTGCAGGCCCTTGAGCTTTTTGACACAGCGCGTGCAGACAAGCAGCACGGCGGCGAGGGCGATAGCCTTGAAATTGAAGAGGTCCATGAGCTGCCCGCTCGCGGCATAGGCATCCAAGCGAAAGAGCGCGATCTTCACGACGAGAAAGCCCGCCGCCGCGATCAGCCCCACCGAGCAGGGGCGCAGGCCGTAGAAGCCCGCCTCCACGTAGGGGTTTTCACGAAAGGCCTTGAGGGCGCGGGCGATGAGGATGATGATAATGATGCTGGGGGTCACGAGTCCCAGCGTGGCGACGACCGCGCCGGGGATGCCTGCGGTCTCGAAGCCCACGTAGGTCGCCATGTTGACACCGATGGGGCCGGGGGTGGACTCGGACACGGCGATCATGTCTGCAAGCTTTTCATGAGAGTACCAGCCGGTACGGGTGGAGATATCGTAGAGGAAGGGCAGCGTCGCCATGCCGCCGCCGACCGCGAAGAGTCCGGCCTTGAAAAATTCGTAGAACAGGCGCAGGAGGATCATTTGCCCTTCACCCCCATTCTTGTAAGCACGATGCCCGCCGCCGCGCAGAACACCACGAACACGATGGGCGAGATGTCAAAGAACACGGACAGCAAAAACACGCCCAGAAACAGCGCCAGCGTGATTTTGTCCACGACGGCCTTTTTCCAGAGCTTTAAGACGGCGTTGAAAATGAGCACGCACACGCACACGCGGATGCCCGCGAAGGCGCTTTTTACCGCCGGCACATCCGCGAAATTCGTGAGGATGCCCGCAATAACCGTGATGATGACAACGGACGGGAAAATGACGCCGAGGGTGGCCACAATGCCGCCGACGGTGCCCGCGACCTTGTAACCGATGAAGGTGGCGGTGTTGACGGCGATGACGCCGGGGGTGCACTGGCCGACGGCGTAGTAGTCCATCAGTTCTTCCTCTGTCGCCCAGCCGTGGCGATCCACGATCTCACGCTCCAAAATGGGGATCATGGCGTAGCCGCCGCCGAAGGTCATGACCCCGACCCTGGCAAAGGCCAGGAAAAGCTTCCAAAGCTGCTTCATTTCTTGAGAGTCTCCGCAAATTCTTTGTATTTTTTGATGCGCTCGGTGCACTGCTCTTTGCTGTCGCCGCGCACGAGGAGGTAAATTTTGATCTTGGGCTCGGTGCCGGAGGGGCGCACGATGAAGCTTGAACCGTCGGCAAGCTCGAAGTACAAAACGTTCGAGCCGAAGAAGGGCGTGCTGCCCACCTTGCCGAGACCGGCAACCGAAACGCTGCCGTCGGCATAGTCGCGGGTGCGGATGACCTTCTGTCCGCCGATCTCCTTCGGGGGATCGGCGCGAAGCCGCGCCATCAGATCCTTCATGCGCTGCAGGCCGTCAAGTCCCGGCATGACGAGGTTCATCGTGTATTCCCAGAACCAGCCGTACTTTTCGTACAGGGCGTTCATCGCGTCGAGGAGCGTCATGCCCTGCGCGTAGTAGGACGCGGCCATCTCCGCCACCAGCATGGAGGCGGTCACGGCGTCCTTGTCGCGCACGTAGTCGCCCATCATGTAGCCGTAGCTCTCCTCATAGGCGAAAATGTAGTTGTAGCTGCGGGCGGCCTCCCAGGCGGCGACGCGCTCGGCCATGTATTTAAAGCCCGTGAAGGTGTCCTCAAAGTGGACGCCGTTTGCCTCGCACACGGCGCGGGCCATGCTGGTGGTGACGATGGAGGTCACGACGCCGGGGTTTTCCGGCATGGTGCCCTTCGCCCGCCTCGCGCGGATGATGTAGTCGATGAGCAGTACGCCGAGCTGGTTGCCGGTGATGGCGACATAGTCGTCCCCGTCGCGGACCATGGTGCCGATGCGGTCGGAGTCCGGGTCGGTGCCGATGATAAGATCGCTGCCGACCTTCTTGGCAAGGTCCACCGCCAGATAGAAGCCTTCGGGATTTTCGGGGTTGGGGCTTTCCACCGTGGGGAAGCTGCCGTCAATGACCATCTGCTCCTCGACGGGGTAGAGGTGCTTGATGCCGAGACGCCGGAGCGCCTCGGGGACCAGCTTGTAGCCGCAGCCGTGGAAGGGGGTGTAGACGATCTTGAAATCGTCCGCCACCTTGCGCACGACATCCTTGTCGATGGCCTGCTCCAGGACGCGCTCGAGGAAGGCCTCGTCGGTCTCGGCACCGATGAGCTCGATCCTGCCGTCGGCGACGGCCTTGTCAAAGTCGCAGGTCTTGAAGCCGTTAAAGACGTCGATGGCCGCCATCTGCGCGGCGATGGCCGCGGCCTTCTGGGGCGGCAGCTGTGCGCCGTCGGACCAGTAGACCTTGTAGCCGTTATAGTCTTTGGGATTGTGGCTGGCGGTGATGTTGAGGCCCGCCGTGGTGCCGTAGTAGCGCACCGCGAAGCTCAGCTCCGGCGTGGGGCGCAGGGCGTCGAAGATGCGCACATGGATGCCGTTTGCCGCCATAACGCAGGCGGCCTCCCTTGCAAGCTCCACGCCGTGCATGCGGCAGTCATGGGCGATGACGATGCCCTTTTGCTTTGCCTCCTCGCCCTCGGCGGCGATGACATTGGCAAAGGCCTGGGTGGCGTGGCGGATGACATGGATGTTCATGTGGCGCAGGCCCAGCTTCATGGTGCCGCGCAGGCCCGCGGTGCCGAACTCCAGCGGTGCGAAGAAACGGCTTTTGATCTCCTTGTCGTCGTCCTTGATGCTGTCAAGCTCCTGCCACTCCTCCTCGCTCAGCGCAGGGCTGTTGAGCCAGTGCAGAAACTCGTCCATATACGATTTAGGCATAACAGACTCTTCCTTTCCAAAAAGCAGCTGCTATTCAGTCTTCCATCTGATAGTCGCCTTGATAATTGCACAGGGCGGCGGCATCGGCGGCGAGGCTTTTGGGCACATAGATGTCGGTGCCCTGGCCGCTCATGCCCATGATCAGCTTGCCGAAGCTCCCGTCCCCCGGGTACATGCACAGGCAGGGGATGCCGCAGGCCTCGAGCATGTTGACGGTCAGCTCGTCGACCATGTTGAGATTGATGAGGGTAGCGAGACGCACCGGCTCCTCCGGCTCGCCGTTTTCATCCTTCGGCCAGCGCTCGTAGAGCTCGCCCCGGATCACCTTGCCCCATTCTCCTTCTGCTCTCATATTCTGCACCTCCGCATATTATCCCTCATGGGCATCGGCTTAACTCAGCTGCACGGGCAGGATCAACCACGCGGCGTAAAACCTGCTCCGTAGGGGCCGATGCCTTCATCGGCCCGAATCATTACGGTTCGTACAATGTACCGACGCTTCGGGTCGATCTGGGCATTGCGCCCTTTATGGGTGGATCGACCCCTACGGAATGGCACTTTGACGGTCTGTTGCTTAAACTCGATACCCATATTATCCTATGTGCGTATCGGCTTAACTCAGCTAACCCCGTCATTGCGAGACCAGTTCTCAAACTGGTCGTGGCAATCCGCCCGCCGGAGGCACTAAAACACGCAGAAATCTTAACTGGCCGCTGGGAGGATTGCGGGCCGCCGCTGCCTGCGGCAGATGAAGGCGGCACGGAATCTCCGCAGCCGCGCCATTGGCGGGCCGTCGCGCAGCAGGCCCGGGAATGGCAATGCGGCAAGGCGTTCAACGGATTGCCACACCAACGCGACGCGCGAGAAACGCGTGACGCGATCCACGCTTGTCGTGACATCGGTCACACGAGGTAAGGAATGTCGCACGCTTCCCGCGCGTCAGAATGTTCGCAATGACAGGCCATAAGCTGGTACTTGCTGCTTAAAGCCGATACCCATATTATCCTATTTTGATTATAGCATTTTAACAGGTTTCTTTCAAGGACTACTTGTGGTACTGGGACCCCTCGTTGATCTTGAAGCCGCGGTAGACCTGTTCGATGAGCATGACGCGGGCCAGGTGGTGCGGGAAGGTCATCTCGGACATGCTGAGACGTTTGTCCGCCCTTGCCTTCACCGCGGGCGCAAGGCCATACGAGCCGCCGATGACGAAGCAGAGCTTCGGCTTGCCGGAGCTCTCCCGCGAAGCGATCAGCGCCGCCATGCCCTCGCTCGGCATCTGTCGTCCCTCGACGCACAGAGCCACGAGGTAGGCGTCCGCCGGGACGGCCTTCAAGATTTCCTGCCCCTCGCGCTCGAGGGCGGCGGCGATCTCCTTCTCCGCCGGGCGGTCACCCAGGCGCTGCTCCATGATCTCCAGGAGCTCCAGGCGGCAATAAGCCTGCAGGCGCTTTGCATACTCCTGAAAGGCGTCGATATAGAATTTTTCCCGCATCTTCCCGACGCAGATGAGTTTGACGTTCAGCATGATATACGCTCCTGAATCTATACTTTGCAGGGGCCGATGTGAAGCAATGCGCCGAAGCGGAATTGTTCATACATTCACGCTCAAACACCCGTAGACCGGGGCGCAGTACACGCGCACATCCCGGCCCGCAAGCGCCCGCTCCGCCTCGCGCAGGGCGAGCTCCGGGCGGTTGTTCTCTTTACTCAGATGCCCGAGGATCACCGTTCTTGTCCCCGCCTCGGCAAGCTTTGCGGCGAGGGCCGCGCAGTCGGGGTTTGACAGGTGCCCGTGATCGGAGAGGATGCGGCGTTTGAGCGCCACGGGGTACGGCCCGTTAATGAGCATGTCGGGGTCGTGGTTGGACTCGACGAGCACCGTGTCCGCGCCGCTGAGACCTTCCAGCACCTCCTCCGTCACATGGCCCATGTCGGTGGCCAGGGCGAAGGTGCCGCGGCCCTCGAGGCGGTAGCCCACGCTCTCGTCGGTGTCGTGGGGCGTATGGAAGGCCCGCGCCATAACCGCGCCGAGGCGGAAGTCCTCCCCCGGGCGGATCAGGTGCATGGTCTCCTCCGCGTCCGGCATCATGCCGCAAAGCCTGGACGCCACGGTGTGCGGGGCGTAGAGCGGCAAGTCAAAGTTTTTCAGCAGCATTTTCAGCCCCGAAACATGATCGGAGTGCTCATGCGTGATGAGCACTCCGCCGATATCGTCTATATCCAGGTCCCAGGCCCGCAGCGACTGCCGCAGCCTGCGCATGGAGATCCCGGCGTCGATGAGGATATGCGTATCTCTCTCGCTGCATAACATGCAGTTGCCGCCGGAACCGCTGGCAAAAACCTTTATCTTCATCCCATGATGGAGAGGATCTTCTCTCTCCCGTCGTACTCGTCGCGCTCGTCCACAATGCGGATGTCAGCGCCGAGGGCATTGAGCTTGCCCACAAAATTCTCATAGCCGCGCTCGATGAAGCGCACATCCTCCACCACCGTGGTGCCGGAGGCGCACATGCCGGCGATGACCACCGCCGCGCCCGCGCGCAGATCGCAGGCCATGACGGGCGCGCCGCTGAGGCGTCTGCCGCCCTCGACCACGCAGACTCTGCCGTCCACCTGGACCTCGGCGCCCATTTTGCGAAGCTCGTTTACATACTTGAAGCGATTGTCGTACACCCCCTCCGTGATGACGGAGGTGCCGTTTGCCACGCACAGCAGCGCGCACATCTGGGGCTGCATGTCCGTGGGGAAGCCCGGATAGGGCAGGGTCTTCACGTTGATCTTGCGCAGGCTGCTCGCGCCCTTGACGAGGACCGAGTCGCCGTTTTCCAGCACGATCGTGCCGGTCTCTCTAAGCTTTGCGCTGATGCACTCAAGGTGCCGGGGAATGACGTTTTTGATGAGCACTTCCCCGCCGGTGGCGGCGGCGGCGACCATGTAGGTGCCCGCCTCGATCTGGTCGGGGATGATGGCGTAGCTGCCGCCGTGGAGCTTTTCCACACCGTTTACCTTGACGGTGTCGGTGCCCGCGCCGCGAATGTCCGCGCCCATGGAGTTTAAGAAGTTTGCAAGGTCGACGATGTGCGGCTCGCGGGCGGCGTTCTCGATAATGGTGCGGCCCTGGGCCAGGGTGGCGGCGAGGATGATGTTCATCGTCGCGCCGACGGAGACCTTGTCCAGATAGATCCTCGCGCCGTGCAGCTTGCCGTCGCGCGCGTCGGCATAGACGAAGCCGGACTTCACGTCCACATCCGCGCCGAGGGCGTTCATGCCCTTGATGTGCTGGTCGATGGGGCGCACGCCGAAATTGCAGCCGCCGGGCATGGTGGTTTTGGCATGGCCGAAGCGCCCGAGCATGGCGCCGATGAGATAATAGGACGCGCGGATCTTGCGCATCAGGTCATAGGGTGCGTCCTGCATGCACACATTCGTACAGTCGATCTCCACCGTGGAGCGGTTGAGATAGCGGATCTTCGCGCCCAGCTCCTTAAGGATGGTCAGCAGCATCTCGGTGTCGCTGATCTGGGGCATGTTTTCTATTACACAGACGCCGTCCACCATGAGCGCCGCGGGGATGATGGCGACCGCCGCGTTTTTCGCGCCGCTGATCTCCACCTCGCCGTGCAGGGTGGCACCGCCGTTGATCACATATTTTTCCACGTTTCTACACCTTCCGTCAGTCCGGCAGCGTCAAACGACAAGCTGCCGAGCATAGATAATATCATACAGATCGGGTTATGGCAAGCCCCTTATTGATTTGCCTCCAGCCAGAGCTTGGCCTTGGAGAAGGCGATGACGGTCTTGGCGTCGATGATTTCATTGCGCATGACCATGTCGAAGACCTCGTCAAAGGCAAACTTCTCGACGTTGAGGAACTCGCCCTCGTCCAGGTGGCTCTTGCCCCGGTGCAGGCCGCGGGCGAGGTAGACGTGGATGATCTCATCCGTATAGCCGGGCGAGGTGTAGCAGCAGCCCAGGTCTATATACTCGTCGGCGGTAAAGCCCGTCTCCTCCGAAAGCTCCCGCACGGCGGTGGAGAGGTGATCGTCGTGGTGGTCGATCTTCCCCGCCGGGATCTCCAGCACCGGCGCGCCCACGGGGTAGCGGTACTGGCGCACCATGTAGCAGCTGCCGTCGGTATCCAGGGGCAGCACGCCCACGCCGCCCGGGTGGTGCACCACCTCGCGCAGGGTCTGGTGCCCGTCGCACAGTTCCACCTTGTCAAGCGTGACGCTCACGATCACGCCGGTATATTTGAGCTCACCGCTGAGCTTCTTTTCCGTAAGGTCCATACTATTCTCTTTCCCCGCCGGAGCGGTGTCGTAATTTTGTTGACGTTAATCGGATTTACATAATTTGCGCAAGTGCAGTATACCATAAGACTTTTGCAATTTCCATATTTTTTGCGTGGAATTTCAAAAAACTTTTGCTTATAATCGGCTTAAAGCGGCGTTTTTGTGTCGAAAAAGTTTATATATGGAGGCGTTTGATTTCGATATGGTTACAGTGTGTGTTTCATCGGAGGCGCTGGCCCTGCTGCTGACGAAGGAGGAGCTGCGGGATGTGCGCGCGGCGGTGCGCCTGAGTCTGGAAAGTGCGGGGCTGGAGCCCTGGCGGGACCTGGAGGCGGAGTTTTACGAGCGCGGCGGCGTGGGTCTGCTGCTGGCAAGACCGCGCCCGCCGCTCAGGACACGGGGGATGCGGCAGCGGCGGGTGCGGCAGGCTCCCAACAGCCTCCCTCTTTGAGGGAGGTGGCATACGGCGTTCCCCGCAAACCGGATGACGGAGGGAGTATGCGCCAACATATATACCCCTTCCCCCGCTGAAGCGGTCCCCCTCCCCCACATCGCCGCAGGCGGCTGGGGGAGGCAAGTGTTCGTGTTTACAAATTTTTCTTTTCTTCTTTAAGACTCTGTGTTATAATAAGCTCTGTTCCGTGAGAGGAAGTGAGCGGCATGCCGAAGCAGACGGGAACCAAGCAGATCACAGCCAACCGCAAGGCGTTTCATGAATATTTCGTGCTCGAGCGCTTTGAGGCCGGGATCGAGCTTTTCGGGACCGAGGTCAAGTCTGTCCGCGCCGGGCAGGTAAACCTCAAGGACTCCTTCTGCACCATCAAGAACGGCGAGCTTTTCGCCCGCGGCATGCACATCAGCCCCTACGAGCACGGCAACATCTTTAACCGTGACCCCATGCGCCCCAAGCGCCTGCTGATGCACAAGCGGGAAATACTGAAACTCCAGGCCCGCGTCATGCAGGACGGCGTCGCGCTGATCCCGCTGTCGCTGTATTTCAAGGACAGCCGCGTCAAGGTGGAGCTGGGCCTGTGCAAGGGCAAGAAGCTCCACGACAAGCGCGACAGCGCCGCCGACCGCGAGGCCAAGCGCGATATAGACAGAGCCATGAAAGAGAGGAATTACCGATGAGCAATCCCATTGTCACCATTGAGATGGAAGACGGCGGCATCATGAAGGCCGAGCTCTACCCCGAGATCGCCCCGAACACCGTTAACAACTTTATCTCCCTCGTGAAAAAGGGCTTCTATGACGGTGTGATCTTCCACCGCGTCATCCCCGGCTTCATGATCCAGGGCGGCGACCCCAAGGGCGTCGGCACGGGCGGCCCGGGCTACACCATCCACGGTGAGTTTTCCGCCAACGGCTTCAAGAACGATCTCAAGCATGACCGCGGCGTGCTGTCCATGGCGCGCACCATGGCCCCCAACTCCGCCGGCAGCCAGTTCTTCATCATGCATGAGGACTCCCCCCATCTCGACGGCCAGTACGCCGCCTTCGGCAAGGTCACGGAGGGCATCGAGGAGGTCGACAAAATCTGCGCGGTGCGCACCGACTACAACGACAAGCCCCGCATCCCCCAGGTCATGAAGAAGGTCACGGTGGAAACCTTCGGCGTGGAGTACCCGGAGCCGGTCAAGGAATAAAGTGAAAGTGAAAAGTGGAAAGTGAAGAGTGAAAACTTGCCTCACTCTTCCCCTTCCGATATTTTCTGAAACGTTCTCTATCGTTTCCCCAACGCAGAGCCCAACAACGTGGGTTTAAGTTGGAATGGAAGACGAATACCATCGGTCGATCATCTTATCGTTTCTCCAACTCAGAGCCCAACGCAGTGGGTCTGCGTTGGAAAGGAAGAAGGAGCCAATGGATATGGAGCTTTTGGGGCATTTACGCAAACCCCGGAAGCGGAATGGAATTGGCTTCTTCTGACGCCGCGGGGGTGTAACGGTTTCGACGGGGGCGTGGAGGCAGGAACAGCGGGCGGATGCGCCTGGCATCCTTAAAACGGGCAAACCTTTATAAATTAAAGAACACTAACGATAGAGTTCTTCTCGCTGCTTAATTAGCGAGCGTTGCGCCCGGGAGTACCACGGCCCGGGATGCAGCGTCGATGAGTGGTGAACGTGAGCGCGCAAAGCTTTGAGCGCGCCATGCACAATGAAGCTACCAAGACCCGAAGGGTGACGGTTCCCACCGGGACGAGGGAATGCAAACAATCGTCTGCGCCCGGAGAAGTTCCTGTTAAAGTGCTTTCGGACAGGGGTTCAACTCCCCTCACCTCCACCAAATTAGCACGCTAATTTTGATAGAATTAGCGTGCTTTTTTATTAATCTATGATACAATGGATTTATCTGTTGAAGATAAGAAGGAGATTCAGCCATGAGAATTGTTGAGCGCATAAATCGAGTCTTGTATAAAGTGAATAAACTGTCTTTACTATTCCAGATACTAGTGATTGCTTTTCTCCTTTGTGGATGTGCCGGTGCTGGAGACTGGGCGTCTGAACCTTTGGTAGCCAACTATGAAATCTGGCGGTTGAGCGGTCATGATATTGAACTGGTAAAGCGTACCGGCGAATCAAGTGCAAGCACCATTATCGAGGAAGAAGTTTACGCTGTCGCATGGGATGATAATTACATTTTTGTACAGCATGAGCCAATGGAACCAGACAAAGAGGACTATACGAAGGAGCCTCATGGTGAACTTGATTACTATATCTTTGTCGTGTCCTCTGAAGAGGTTCTTGGCCCATTCACTCGCTCTGAATTTGAAGAAACATGTGTAAGCAGGAATTATCCTCTTCCCCAAGAATGGATTCAGGTACGCACCTTGCCACGTCAATAATCGTTCACTTTGAACCCCCTTTGCCATTTGCACCCCCCTTAATCGAAATGCACCCCCTGAACAGGCGGTGCACCCCCGTGCTTGAAATTCTATCAAAACAGTGAAACAAATCCAAAAATACAGTCTCAGCCGCTTGGCTGGGACTGTATTTTTCATAAGGAGTGAGGATCGCATTACAGCACAATGCGCTGGCCGGTCCGGGCGTACTCTACCTTTTTGTGCGTCAGCAGCGTTTCCCGCTGGGCGAGGACACGGTCGAAGCTCTGGGGGTCGTGGTGGATGAGCAGAAGGCGCTTTGCGTCGCTGCGCTCCATGAGCTCGATGCCCTGCCCGGCGCTCGCGTGGCCGTAGCCGTGCTTTGCGGGCAGCTCCGCGTCCTCGTACTGCGCGTCGAACAGCAGCAGGTCCGCCCCCTCGGCAAAGCGCACAAGTCGTTCAAAGGAGCTCTCCTCATACTCGTAATCCGTGACGTAGACGATGCTCTTTCCCTCATGGCGCAGGCGGAAGACCATGCAGCCGCCGGGGTGGTTGCCGGGGATGGCGTCGATCTGCAGCGCGCCCAGCGTGAAGTGATCTGGAAGCGGCAGAAGCGCCGGGCTGCTTGTATACTCCGTCAGGCGCACCGGCCAGAAGGGCGGCGCGTAGATCCTCCCCAGGCTCTCCTCGGCCTCTTCGCGCGTCCGGCAGAAGGGCACACAGACCTTTACCCGCAGCCGCTGATTGCTCAGGGCCGGGAACATGCCGAGGCCCACAATATGGTCCAGGTGCAGATGGGTCAGCAGGACGACGGGGTCCTTCGGATAGCTTGAGGGCGCGGCGCAGATGCCGGTGCCCGCGTCCAGAAAGACCGTCTCCTCCCCCGCCCGGACCATGTAGCAGGAGCTGTCGCCGCCGTAGCTTGCGCACTGCTCGCCGCCGACGGCCATGGAGCCGCGGGAGCCCAGCACGGTCAGGGAAAAATCGGAAAATGCCATGCTCTCACCTTTGCCCGCGCTTAAAACTGATCCGGCGAGAAGGGGTAGAACATGCTGCTGCCGGCGTACTTGTTGACCAGATTCATGGTGTCGTTGTAGGAATCCAGCAGCCGCTTCACCTCTTTCTTGAGCGTCGGGCTGCGCTTTTCGGGCCGGGTGGCGAGCATGCTGTCCAGAATGCGGCGGGCGGCCTCGTAATCCTTCGTCTGATTGCGCACGCGCGTGCTGAGCTGGCGCATGATCTCCAGCAGGCGCTCGGGCTTGTCGTCAAAATAGGAAACAAATTCCTTTTCGCTGATCTCTTCGAGGACGGTGCCGTCCTCCAGGGCTACGGCTGTGGCGCTGCGGGGCGCCAGGTCGATCAGTCCCATCTCGCCGAGGGTGTGCCCGGCCTTCAAAACGACAAGGCGGTTTTCGTCCTCCGTGCCGTAGGCAACATAGATGCCGACGCTGCCTGAGAGGATGTCATACATGCTGTCGGCAAAGTCGTTCTGTCTGAAAATGACCTCATCCCGGTTATAGGTTTTCATTTCGCACCCTCCTGAGCAGAAAGCTCCGCGATGCGGCGGCAGGTCTCCGCATAGTCCCGGCTGGTCTTGCGCAGGTTCCCGCTCAGCTGCTGCATGATGCGCAGCACTTGATTCGGGTGCTCGCGGAAGTAGGCGAGAAAGCTCTCCTCATTGACCGCCTCCAGGCAGGTATCGTCCTCCAGGGCGACGGCGGCGGCGCTGCGGGGCGCGTGCTCCAGCAGTCCCATCTCGCCGAAGTACTGATCCTGGGTGTATTCCGCCAAAAGCTTTTCCTCCGCGGTGCCGTAGCCGGCATAGACGCCGACCCTGCCGCTGTACACGGCATACATGCAGTCGGCCATGTCCCCCTCGCGGAAGATCAGCGCTCCCTTATGAAACATTTTTCTGTCCATTGTCATCTCTCCTTGTGTAAGCGCCCGGGCATGTGCAGAACTTTTGCGCATGACAGTATAGCACCGGGCCGCGCTGTCTGTCAAAGGATATGGTGCTCGGGCTTTGCGCCGGTGAGCAGCAGGCTGATCTCGTCCTCATTGAGGTCCATGCCGATCACAAGCAGCGCAGGGCGGCCCTCCCGAGCGGGCTCGGTGCGGAAGGCGTCGGGCGTGGCGTTGAGCTGATAAAAGCGTCCGTCCTCCTGTGCGATGCCCTTGACGCGCAGGACGCGCCCGAAGCGCCCGTCCGCAAAAAGCATGCGGGTCTTCTCCCGAAGCTCCGCCGGGGTGAGCGTGAGGCCCAGGAAGGGCAGGGACTGGAAGCCCCCGTCACTGCCCGCGATGGTCTTGACATAGTCCGCCGTGACATGCCCGCAGTCGGAAAGGGCTTTGAAATCCTCGTCGGTGAGCGCGGCCCAGTCTTTGGCGATCACCCGGCCGCGCAGCTTTTCCGCGCAGCGGATCCCGGCCGCCGCCCTGTCGAGGTGAGCAAGGCAGCCCTCGATCTCCTCGGGTGTCGAAAGCTGGCAGCGGCTGAGGACGATGGCCCCCGCGTCGCAGGCCTGGGAGGCGAGGAAAAAGTCCTCCTCCGGGCTCAGGTTCTGTTCGAGCTTTGCGTCCACAATGGCGATCACGCTGCCGGGCTCGTATTTTGCGTCCAGGGGCGGCTCAGCCAGGGTGTCGTAAAACTCGTCCATGTCGAACACGCCCGACGGCTCGATGATGACCCGGTCATAGCCGCCCATGCTCATGGCGATGAGCCTTGTGCGGAAGCGGCGGCGGTGGCAGTCCGCCCCGCAGCCCCCGGCCAGGGTCTCCAGCTCGCAGCGCTCCGAGCGCAGCGAGCCCAGCAGTGGCAGGTCCACGTTCAGCGCCCCGTGGTCATAGACCAGGATGCCGAGCTTCTCCCCCCGGCGCAGCAGATAATCCGCGTAGCGCAGGAGGAAGGTTGTCTTCCCCGCGCCGAGAAAGCCCGTGATCAGATCCAGGCGTATCACAGCTTGCCTCTCCCCTTCTCCATCGTTTCTTCGTCCGCCCCGTTTTCCGTAAAGCGCAGCATCCGGCCGCAAATCTGCGGCGCCGTTGAATTACATCAGACCCTGCAGCAGGCCCTCCAGATCCTCCCGCTTCAGCTCCAGGTCCAGGTTCACATGCGCCAACGCCTTTTCGCCGTCATAGGTGACGCGGATGGGATCGTTGAAGTGGATGTCGGGCCGGAAGCCGGCCTTCTGGCTGATCAGCTTTTCGATCATGTTGGCAATCGCTTCCTGCAGAAAGCTTGATCTGATGTTCATTTCGTCCATTTTTACCTCCAAATAATTATTTCATTCCAGGGGCATGATCTCGTGAATGTCGTAGTTGTCGAAATAGATGTCGTAGGCGGTCTGCTTGTCGCCAAGCAGCTCGATGAGCGCGCCCGCCTGGAACATCGGGGAGAGTGTGCCCGAGGGCGCCTTCCAGGCCGCGTTGGAGACGACCTCCATGTCCTCGTACCCGCGCAGGATGGCCTCGGCAGAGAAAAGCAGCGTGCCGGTTGCGATGTGGTAGTCGCTGGAGATGATGGCGAGCTTTGAGACCTCGGGGAAGTTCTTGCGCAGAAGCTCCAGGGTGAAGCGGGCGTTCTGCGCGGTGGTCTGGGACTGGTTTTCCACGATGACGCGCCCTGCGTCCACCCCGTTTTCGCGCAGCCATTTTGCCATCTGCCCGCCCTCGGTCACGTCGGGGTTATCCCGCGCGGTGCCGCCGCCGGTGCAGACGATCCAGGACTTGGGGTACTTCTCCGCGCAGCGCTTGAGCGTCTCGAGGCGGTGGATGAGCTCGTCCTTCATGCTCCCGTCGGGGTTGAGCTGAAAGCCCAGAGCAACCAGGCACAGCGCATCCGTGTCCGGCAGGCCGTCGGGAAGGATGTCCTCGTTCACCGTCAGCTCCTTGTTATTCCAAAGCTGCAAAATCCGCGCCCATTTGCTTGCTGCCTCGGGGTCGGTCTCCTTGAGCTCTGCCATCAGTTCGACGAGCTGATCGGCCGCTTCCTCGCCCCGGGTCGCGTAGAGCAGCACGGCCTTTTCGACGAGCGCCCAGGACACGGGGTCCTCCGCCGCGGCAAGGCCGGAGACGGACAGGCAGAGCGCCAGCGCCAGCAGACAGGTCAAAAATCTTTTCATGTTCTCGTCTCCTCTTTTCCGCTCACGCCGCCGGGGCCAGGGTCTGCTCCGCCGGGACCATACGCACGTTGTCGCCGTAGATGGTCACGAAATCGTCGCGCATGGAGATGGTATGAAAGCCCGCCTCGTCACACTTTTCGGCAAAGCTCTGCGCCTTGGCGACATCGCCGTAGTCAAGCTCCGTATTATCGCACAGGAGCATGAAGGCCTCGCCGTGATAGTTGGGATTGTGCAGGGCGGCGTTTGCCATGGCAAAGTCGCCGGTGGAGTTGCCGAAGGCCAGGACGGGGTCCTTGCCGATCTCGCGCTGCATGGCGAAAACCTTGTTGACCTTGAGGTTTTTCACAAAGAGCTCGCCCGCGATCACGAGGTCCTCATCGGGCTGCATGGTGTAGTCGATGGCGTCGGTGTCGCCCTGTCCGGTGGACTTAAAGAGAAGGTCCGTGCCGATGACGCGGTTTATGGGGATGTACTGGTCCAGCGTCCCCTCCATCATGGTGCGCACCGCGTCGCGGTAGGTGGCGCTGTTGACGTAGAGGGTGTAGCCGTTATCGTAGAGGTATTTGACTACGGAGATCATGGGCTTAAAGAAGGCCTCGCCGTAGGTCATGCCCTCGAAGCCCCAGCAGGGCAGCTTCTTGAAGGCGCGCACCACGTCCTTGTACTCCGCGATCGTCAGGCCCTCATAGAGCTGCGGGCCGTAGAAGCGCTCGTCGGCGTCAAAGTTCGGCATCACGGCGCCGCGCAGCACCTTGTCCTCCCACTGGCGGGCGAAGTCCTGCAAGACCTCCGGCGCGATCCTGTCCTCGTTATACAGCGCGTACTGGATAAAGAGCCAGTCGTTGAAGTAGGTCGGGAAGCGCTCGCCGTAGAGCGTACCGTCCATGTCGAAGACCGCGATGCGGTCGGCCGGCGGGATATAGTGATCACCGGTCTCGTCCACGCTCTCCTGTACAAAGCGCACAAGCTCCGAAAGGACCTCGGACCCCTCCGCCCAGCCGTCAAGCGTGGTCTGCGCCTCCGGGTGCAGGTACGTGATCTTGGCGCCGGACTCCGTCGTCTGCGTCTCGGTCGCCAGGGCCCCGGGGCCGAGCGCGCCGAAAAGCATGGTCAGCGCGAGGAGAAATACAAACAGCCGTCTGTTCTTCCTCATGGTTTTTCCCTCCTGTAATATTTTTTGATATAAGGCAAGCCGACAAAAAAGAATGCAGTTTTCTTCACTTTCCGCTTTTTTATCGTCATTGTACCGCAGACGGGGAAAATAATCAATGGTCAGAGATTTGCTCCATACGATTCCAGTATATCATAGCTTCCTTGCCATGTCCAAAGTTTGCAGAAAGAAAACGCAGTACCGATATAAAATCAAAAGGGCGCGCTGCAAAATGCTTATCGTTTTGTCATCCTGAGGAACGAAGTGACGAAGGATCTTTCTTTTGAAGGTTTTGCAACCTTTCCGGGAAAGATCCTTCGCTTACGCGAACATTAGAGATTCTTAGCGGTTTGCCGCTTAGAATCTCTATGCCCTTTAGGAGGATGACACGCATTTTGCGACGCACCCAAACGAAAACAGGGAATGCTCTCACGAGCCGGAGCGGCGGGAGATGCGGCGCGCGCAGATCAGGCTGCGTTGAATCTGATGCTGCCCTGATCGATGTCGAAGCGGACATTGTCGGTGACGAAGCTGCCGCCGAAGATATCATTGATGTAGAAGGAATAGAGATAGCTCCCGTCCGAAAGCGGCCCGAAGCCGAGCTTGTCGCCGTCGGTCCAGACATATTCCACGCCGGAATACGTCGACTCCTCATAGCTGTCCACATCGAACGCGTCGTACTGCGGAACGATGCGGTCGCCGGTCTTGAGAGACTCGCCCGAGCGGGCGGCAATGCCGTTGTCGCTGACGCCGTCCCAGAGGTCCAGCAGCTTGACCTCGCCGCTGTCATGATACCAGGCGAAGCGGAGGTTGGTGTAATCGTCGTTGACCTTGACGGGGCTTGTGTAGAGGTCGTAGCCGTCACGCTCATCGACAAGATTGACGCTGAGGTTCTGGCCGTCGGGCAGGGAGAACCACAGGCCGTCGAAGTTGTCCTCGACACGGCCGGTATTCCAGTCGGCGATCACGTCGCTGGTCATACCGAGGGACAGGCAGTCCTGCCCGTCATCCGAGTACACGCGGACCTGTGCTTCCACAGACTCGGTATAGTTCAGGCCCTTTTCCGAAAGCACGAAGTAGTACACGCCGTTTTCGTCCAGCGTGGGCTCCTGCGTGAAGGTGATGGCCGTGCTCTGGGTGCTGTCCGGCACCATGCTGTTCCAGTCCCAGGGGGTATTCGGGTCATATCCGGCCCAGCTGCCGCCGTTTGCAAAGCCGTAGGCGATCTTGTCGACCAGCGCGAGATAATGCGTGCCGACAGCGACATCCCGGAAGATGGAAAGCTCACTGGAGCCCTGCACCTGGAGCGGATAGTAGACGGACAGGCCGCTGGCATCCTTGTGGCCCGGCCCCTGCACCTGGTAGGCGATGGCGGCATCCTCCGCCTCGCGGGCGGCCTTGGCGTTGTCCGACCATTCGGACCCGGCGGCGATCAGGCCGCCGAGGTCGACCATGTTGGTATAGCCCTCGCTGCGGTTGTTGCCGCCGAAGTTCTCCGCGGAATTGATGGCGCGGCAGATGGGGGCGAAGTTGGCCTCGTCGTCGGTGGCGTTATAGAGGTGCTCGGCATAGGACTCGAAGGCGGCGGCGAGCGCGCCGATCTTGCTCAGGTCCACCAGCGCGAGCGTGGCGTCACGCTCCTGCTCGTTTGCGGTGCAGTTTTCATAGAAGCCGTCGCAGATCGCCTTGCCCAGCGTGAGCGCGTCGGCGGCGGGCTCGGCGGCGAGGCAATTGCCGATGGCCTTATAGTCCCAGCCGGTGCCGGGCTCGAGCTCCTGGGAGCCGATCATGTATTTTGCGTGGGGTGCGAGCATATTCGCGGTTTCCAGGGTGCCCATCAGGCAGGCGTCAAAGCCGATGAAGTCGAAGCCGTCCGGCACAAGCTCCTGCACGCTGATCAGGGCGTTGTCGATATCCCGCAGGGTGAGGCTCTGCTGTTCGGCAAGCTCATCAAAGCAGACGCCGTTGATGCTGCCGCTGCCGTGATCCCAGAGGACCAGACCGTTGTGGGCAGAAGGGTAGTTTGTGAGGCCCCAGCGGAGGAAATCCCGCAGCGTCTCGGATTTGCCCATGCTGTCTTGGGGCTGGCGGTCGACGATCACGGCGTTGCCGCCGGTGATCTCGTAGCGGTCCAGCTCATCGGGGGATGCGTCGTTTTGCCAGGCGGACGCGCCGCCGGTCTCTACGATGAAGCGCACGCCGGAGTTTGCGGTGGCTTCGATCATCTCCTGCATATTCGTGCTTGCAAAGCCGTTATCGCTTTCCAGATTCGACCCGCAGAGGTAGACAAAAATCGTCCACCCGTCATCGGCGAAAGCCGGGGCGCAGAGGCTCATGCACAGCATGAGTGCAAGCAGAACCGCGATGATTTTTTTCAATAAGAACGCCTCCTTTGTTTATTCAGCTGTGATGCTTTGTATACAGCATATGTATTTCTATACAAAGCCCATCCTGGTTTTCAGCCGTCTGATGCTGTTTTTTCCGAAGCATCTGATAATTATTATATTCGCTCCCCTGTCAATGTCAATGGGGGATTAATCATACATTTTAGCCTCCGCGGATGAAAAGTTTCTGAAAATGAAAAAAGCCCCATGAGCCGGGCTCACGGGGCTTCTGTACTCGTTATACGTTTTACTCCAGCGGCTTCATCGTCGGGAAGAGGATGACATCCCGGATGGAGCTTGCGCCGGTGAGGAGCATGACACAGCGGTCGATGCCGATGCCGAGTCCGCCCGTGGGAGGCATGCCGTACTCGAGGGCGTTGATGAAATCGTCGTCCATCATGCCCGCCTCGTCATCGCCCTTGGCCCGCAGCTCCACCTGCTTGAGGAAGCGCTGCTTCTGGTCGATGGGGTCGTTGAGCTCGGAGAAGGCGTTGCCCATCTCGCTGCAGCAGATGAAGAGCTCGAAGCGCTCGGTCAGGCGCGGATCCTTCGGGCTGCGCTTGGCGAGGGGCGAGACGTCCACCGGGTGCATGGTGATGAAGGTGGGCTGGATCATCTTCTCCTCCACCTTCTGGTCGAAGCACTCATAGAGCGCGTGGCCCCAGGTGGGCTCCACCTTGTCCATGTCCACGCCGACAGCCTTCGCCGCGGCGACGGCCTCCTGATCATCGGTGATGGCCATGAAGTCCACGCCCAGATACTCCTTGACAGCCTCGGCCATGGTCATGCGCCGGAAGCCGGGGGCGAGGGAGACCTGATGGCCCTGCCACTCCACGTCGTATGTGCCGAGGATCTCCTTGGCGGCGCCGGAGAGAAGCTCCTCGAAGAGGTCCATCATGTCGTTGAAGTCGGCATAGGACTCATAGAGCTCGACAGAGGTAAACTCCGGGTTGTGGCGGGTATCCATGCCCTCGTTGCGGAAGATGCGGCCCAGCTCATACACGCGCTCGATGCCGCCGACGATGAGGCGTTTGAGGTTTAATTCCGTGGCGATGCGCAGGTACATGTCGATGTCCAGGGTGTTGTGGTGGGTGATGAAGGGTCTCGCGGTCGCGCCGCCGGAGATGGTGTTCAGGACCGGGGTCTCGACCTCCATGTAGCCCCTGCCGTCCAGATAGCGGCGGACATAGGAGATGAAGCGGGAGCGGATCTCAAAGTTGCGGCGGGAGTCGTCGTTGACAATGAGGTCGACATAGCGCTGGCGGTACTTGAGCTCGGTGCTGGTCATGCCGTGGAACTTCTCGGGCAGCGGACGCAGGGACTTGGAAAGCAGCACCACCGACTGCACATGCACGGAGATCTCCCCCGTCTTGGTCTTGAAGACATAGCCGCCGACACCGATGATGTCGCCGATGTCGTACTTGCGGAAGTCCAGAAACTCCGTCTCGCTCACGGCATCGGAGCGGATATAGAGCTGGATGAGGCCCTTATCGTCCTTGATGTGGCAGAAGATGGCCTTGCCCATGCCGCGCTTGGACATGATGCGCCCGGCGACCTTGACCTGCTTTTCCTCAAAGGCGTCATAGTTATCCTTGATCTCCCGGGACCATGCGGTGCGGGCAAACTTGGTCTGCTCGAAGGGGTTTCTCCCCTCCTGCTGCAGGGCGGCGAGCTTGTCGCGGCGCACCTGCAAAATCTCGGAAAGCTCCATCTCGGGAGCCTGATTGTTATTTCTCTCTTCGCTCATAGGTGACTCCAATTACTTGTTTTCTACGGAAAGGATCTTGAGCTTGATCTCGCCCGCGGGGGCGGCGACGGTGACGGTGTCGCCGGCGCGGTGGGTATGCAGGGCGCGGCCCACGGGAGAGTCGTCGGAAATGCGGCCCGCCTTGGGGTTTGCCTCCTGGGAGCCGACGATCTCGTAGGTCTCCTCCTCGTCAAACTCCAGGTCCAGGACCTTGACAATGCTGCCGAGAGTGACGGAGTCCTTGGGGACATCTTCTTCGTTTTTCTCCACGATCTCGGCGTTTTCGATGAGTACCTTGAGCTCGGCGATCTTGGAATAGAGCTTGCCCTGCTCGGTCTTGGCCTCGTCGTACTCGCTGTTCTCGGACAGGTCGCCGAAGCTTCTGGCCTCCTTGATCTGCTCCGCGACTTCCTTCTCGCGCACGGTCTCGAGATAGTACAGCTCCTCCTTGAGCGCGTCAAGACGCTCCTGACTCATTTTGAATCTGCTTGCATTTGCCATAGTGACCTTCTCCTTCTGCCGCAGCCCGGCAACTATTTGAAACTTGAATTATTAAAAGTGTCTTTAACCTGATAGATTATATTGATTTTCCCGCCCCGTGTCAACTCAAAATCTTGAGGGCATACATGAGCTGCTCGTCGTCCGAGGTTACGCCGGTGCCGGAGCTGTCGCCGGTGGTGCCGGCGGTGGTGCCGGTGGCGCTGGGATCGGAGTTGTGCATGATGTAGTCGGGCGACACGCCGCCGCGGGCGCTGATGTCGACGCCGCTGCCGGTGAGGTAGGTGCCGGTGGAAAGGCGGATGGCGCTGCCGTCGGAGAGGACGATGGTCTCCTGGGTCCTGGTCTTGCCGGTGGAGGGCTCGCCGATGAGAGTGGCCCACTGGAACTCCTGCAGGGCCGCAGCGCAGACCTCGGCCTCGCCGTAGGTCTCGGCGTTAATGAGCAGGCACATGGGCATCTGGATGCACATGCCGTCGGATTCGGTGACGATCTGCTTGCCGTTTTTGTTCTGCTGTACGAAGAGCTTGCCGTTGGGAAGCAGATAGTCCAGCAGCTGGGCCACCTCGGTATCGAGACCGCCGGGGTTGCCGCGCAGATCGAGGCACAGGGCCACCGCGCCCTGGTTCAAGAGCTTTTCGATGCCGTCGATGGCGTCCTGGGCGGTGCCGGCCTCAAAGTTCTTGATCTGCACATAGCCCGCCATGGTCTTCTCCAGACGGCAGAAGACCGAGCTGCGGTAGATGCCGGTGCAGTCGACCTCGATTTCCCGCCGTCCCTTGCTGAGGGTCAGGACGAACTTGGTGTTGAGGCGGGAGCGAATGAGCTTTCGCGCCTCGTCGAGGGTCTTGTCGGTCAGGTCGATGTCGTCCACGGCGGTGATCACGTCGCCCGCCGTGAGCCCCGCCCAGGCGGCGGGCGAGTCCATGTTGACGGAGATGACCTCAAAGCCGCCGTGCTCCTCTTTCAGGATAGCCATTCCGATGCCGCTGTATTCATTGGTGGAAGAAAGCTGAAAGGCCTTGTACTCGTTGGGCGACATGTAGTAGCTCCACTTGTCGCCGAGGGCCGCGATCATGGCGGCGGCGGCATTGTCGCCGAGGGTGCTGCGGTCGACGGGGTCGATGTAGCGATCGTCCACCACGTTCTTGATCTCGATGTAGCGCATGGCCTCGTCAAACTCGTTCTTGCCGCCCACGGCGTCGAGCATGGAGCGGTGGGTCTGCCACCAGACGGCCCCGCAGGACAGGGCCAGCAGGAGGATCACGATTTTCATGCGGACCGGGATATTCAAAACAGCATGGATAAAGCGCAATATCGCGTTTAGGATTCTTTGCCAAAGCCTCATGGAAGACCTCCGGGGTTATAATCACTTATTGCCGGGCAGTCAGAAGCGACTGCCCGGCATGCCTGTATTCTTTTTACACACCCGCGTCGGCGGAGATGTTCAGTCCGGAATAGAACTGCTCCGGGTCGATGCGCGAGCCGTTTAAGTACACCTCAAAGTGCAGGTGAGGGCCGGTGGAGTTGCCGGTGGAGCCGACCTGCCCGATGGTATCGCCCTGGGTGACCGCCTGCCCGTTTTTCACCCCGATGTAGGAAAGATGCCCGTACAGGGTCTTGTAGCCGTTGCCGTGGTCGATCATGATGCAGTTGCCGTAGCCGCCGTACCACTCGGCCAGGACGACCTTCCCGCCGTCGGCGGCGTAGACCGCGGTGCCCATGTTGGCGGCGATATCCATGCCGTTGTGGTTTTTAAGCTCGCCCGTGATGGGGTGGATACGCTCGCCGAAGCGGCTGGAGATGTAAGAGTAGGTCGCGACGGGGAAAATGAAGGAGCCGTTTGCGTAGGCGGCCGCACCGCCTCCGCCGCCCCCTCCCCCGCCGCCTCCGGCGGCGGCTGCCGCCGCGGCAGCCTCGGCCGCGCGCTCGGCCTCGAGCTTGGCTACCAGGACGGAAATGGCGGTATTGGTGGCGTCCTCCTGGGCCTGGATCTCGGCGATCTCGGCCTGGCGGTTCATGTAGTCGTCATGCAGGCCGATCAGCAGCTCGGACGCCTCGTCGATCTCGGCCTGGAGCTTTTCCTGCTCGATGCGCAGGGCGTCCTGCTTGCTGCCTACCTCCTTCTGGTAGGCCTCATACTCGGCCTTGATCTCCTCGGTGTTCTGTCTTGCGCGGACATAGCTGTCCTCGAGCTCCTTGTCGCGCAGCATGATCTCCCCCACGTCGTCCATGGCGGTGAGCATCTCGCCCAGGTCGTTGGCTTTCAGGATCAGCGCCAGAAGATTGAGGGTGCCGTTTTCCTCCATGGCGCGCACGCGGGCGCGGTAGCGGTCAAGCTGCTCCTGCTCCTGCTGCTGGGCGCTGAGGACTTCCTTTTCCTTGTCGGCGATCATCTCGTCATACAGCCGGATCTCCTCCTCGTTGAGCTGGAGCTGCTGCATGGTGTAGGTGTTGCGTTCGTCCAGGGCGCGCTTCTGAACCAGGATGCCCACGGCGTTTTCCTTGAGCTCGTCGATCTCGGCCTGCTTTTCCTCGCGCAGGCTTTCGATCTCGTCCCGCTGGGCGCGCAGGGCCTCGATCTCCGCCTGGGAGACGGCGGCGTAGCCTGCGGGCGTCAGCGCCGTCAGCAGCGCGGTGCAGAGGATCAGGCTCAAAAGCTGTACGGACAGGGTCTTTCTCTTTCTGTTCATAGGCTCTGCGGAGTCAAACCGCGGCCATCTGGCGATGGCCCGACAATGCTGTGATGATTTGCGAGTCAGCAGTTATAATAGCTGATGCCCGAGAAGTACTGGGCGGGGTCTACCCTGCCGTCGCCGACGTAGACCTCGAAGTGGAGGTGGGTGCCGGTGGCGCGGCCGGTGGAGCCGACGTAGCCGATGGTCTGACCCTGGCTCACGCTCTGGCCCTCGGAGACCGCAAGGCCGGACATGTGGGCGTAAACCGTACTCGTCCCGCCGTGGTCGATGATGACATAGTTGCCGTAGGCGCTGTCATAGGAGGCGGTGATGACCGTGCCGGAGGCGGCGGCGATGACGGGCGCGCCGTCGTTGCCGTAGCCGTCGATGTCGATGCCGCTGTGGTAGCGGGTCTCCCCGGTGAACGGGTCGGAGCGGTTGCCGAAGCGGCTCGTTACGCGCTGGGAACACGGCAGCGGCCACACAAAGCCGCTGGACTGCTCGCCCGCCACATAGCCGACGGAGGCCTCCTGGGCAAACTGCTGGATCTGCGCCTCGGAGTAGACCGGCTCATAGCCCTGGGAGATGGCCTCCAGGTTTGCCTGCATCATTTCGGTGATCTGCTGTTTGGCCTGCTCCACAGCCTGCTGGGCGACAGCCTGCTCGGCGGCGCGCTCGGCCGCCTTGCGGGCGTTGTAGCTTGCGATGACGTTGGAGATGGTGGCGGCTGCGGCCTCTTCGGCGATGCGGGCGTCCTCCCACTCCTTGACGGCGGCTTCGATCTCGTCCTGGAGATCGTAGAGAAGCTGCTCGCCCTTGTCCATCGTATCCTTGAGCTCCTGCTGCTCGCCCCTCAGCTCGGTCTGGCGCTCCTCATAGACCGCTTTTTCGGCCTCGTACTGGGCCTTGACCTCCTCGGTCTCCTCGCGGGCTGCCTCATAGTCGCGCTGCAGCTGCTTGTCGCTCTCCATGATGACGCCCATGTCGTCGATGGCGGTGATGAGCTGGGAGAAGTTCTCCGATCGGAGGACGAGGGCCAGGATGTTGTAGCCGCCGCTCTCCTCCATGGCGCGCACGCGGGTGCGGTAGCGCTCGAGCTGAACGCTCTCGCGGTCCTTGGCCGCCTCGACCTCCAGGCCCTTGGCCTCGATGAGCTTTTCATAGCCGCGGATCTCTTCGTCGATCACTTCGAGCTGCTCCTCGGCCAGGCGGTGCTGCTCCTCAAGGGCGACCATCTGCTCGAGGACGTTTGCCTTCTGCTCCTGTAGGCCGAGGATGCGTTCCTTGATCTCCTCGACCTGGCCGGTAAGCTCCGCCTTTCTCGCCCGCAGGGTCTCGAGCTCGTCCATCTCGTCGGCGTAAGCCGCAAACGGGATCGCGCTCACCGCCAGCGTCAAAAGCATCAGCGCCGCCAGGATCACGGCGATCAGGGAATTAGCTTTTTTCCTTTTCATAAATTGCTCCTGCGAAAAATACCCGAACAATGTCAGACCTTCAGATAATTCTTGATGGCGTTGACACCGCCGAAGACACCCACCAGCACGCTGATGGCCATGTAGACCACAAACACCTGCAGGGCGACATTCCGAAACGGGATGACATTGAGAAGCGTGCCCGTGATGGAGCCCACCACGCGCCCCGTCACCAGGTTATAAAGCCCCCAGGTGGCAAGGAAGGCGATGCAGCCGCCCATGATGCCGAGCACCAGGCCCTCCACCACGAAGGGCAGGCGGATGAAGCTGTTGGTGGCGCCGACCATCTTCATGATGGCGATCTCCTCGCGCCGGCCGAAGGTGGCAAGCTTGATGGTGTTGGACATGATGAAGAAGGACACGAACACCAGCATCACGATCAGCACCATGGAAACCACCGTCACGACGTTGCGGATGGTGACAAAGCTCTTGGCGTAGTCGAGATGGGCGTTGACCTTCGCCACGCCCCGGATAGCCTCGAGGTCGGCCTTGGTCTGGGACATGTGGGCGATATCGTTCAGATGCACCACAAAGCGGTGGCGGAAGACCTCCTCGTCGATGCCCTCCATGAGGGAGGCGTCATACTTGCTCATGAAGCTGTTCATGGCCTCGCCGCGGGACACAAACTGTACGGAGGCCACGTTGTCCACCGCCTCGATGTTGCGCTGGAGGTCACGGGCGGCGGCCTCGTCGCTGAGGGATTCGTCGACGAAGACCACGATCTCGTTCTGGTCCTCCAGATCCTTGATCATCGCATCGATGTTGAGCGACAGAAGGGAGACGCTGCCCATGATGATGAGGCAGGCGACAATGATGGCGACGGTGGCGAAGGACATGAAGCCGTGCGTGGTGATGCTCCGGAAGCCCTCGCGGATCAGATAACCCAGTCTCATATGTCGTAATACTCTCCTTCCGAGGTATCGCCGGTCATCTCGCCGCTGTCAATGGTGATGACGCGCTTGGAGAAGGCGTTGACCAGCTCCTTCTCATGGGTGACGACCACGACGGTGGTACCCATCTCGTTGATCTTTTCCAGCAGCAGCATAAGCTCCAGGCTGCGCACGGGGTCAAGGTTGCCGGTGGGCTCGTCGGCCACGATCATGCGCGGGCTGTTGACCAGGGCGCGGGCGATGGCGACACGCTGCTGCTCGCCGCCGGAGAGCTCTCCGGGCATTCTCTTCTCGCGGCCCTCGAGGCCCACGAGCTCCAGTATGTACGGCACGCGGGTGCGGATCTCCCGGTTCGGCGTGCCCACGACGCGCATGGCGAAGGCCACGTTGTCGTAGACGTTCATGTCCTTGATGAGGCGGTAATCCTGGAACACCACGCCGAGGGTCCTGCGCATCTTGGGGAGCCTGCGGCGCTTGATGGTGCCCATGTCGAAGTCGTTGACCACGACGCGGCCGGAGGTGGGGCGCACCTCGCCGGTGATGAGCTTCATGAGCGTGGTCTTGCCGGAGCCGGAGGGGCCGACAAGGAAGACGAACTCCCCGTCCTCGATGGTAAGGCTCACGTTGTCGAGCGCGACGGTGTTGCTGCTCTCGTACACCTTACGCACGTTCTGCATAACTACCATGAAAAAGTCCTCCCAAAGGCTTCAATTGCGAATGCGATTCGCAATTGAGATACTCGCGCTTATCGCACGCGGCTTACGGGGGAACAAGCCGCGTTTGGTCGGCGCGAGGGCTCGCAGTGCTCGCCTTAAGGTGTTTTTAAGGCGGCAAAGCTGCTTTAAAAACGATTTGTTTTTTTAGACGCTATAGCGTTATATATAACACCCAACATTAAAAAGAGGCTTAATATTTATTGTTCAGCGAGTCGAGGTACTGCTTGACCATCATGGCCACCTTGAAGACGATGGCGTGGTCGAACTCTCTCAGGTCAAGGCCCGTCATCTTCTTGATCTTTTCCAGGCGGTAGACCAGGGTGTTGCGGTGGACATACAGCTTTCTCGAGGTCTCGGAGACGTTGAGGTTGTTTTCAAAGAAGCGGTTGATGGTCTCGAGCGTATCCTCATCGAGGGTCTCGATGGGATTTTTCTTGAAGACCTCGTTTAAGAACATCTCGCACAGGGTGGTCGGCAGCTGGTAGATGATGCGGCCGAGGCCGAGGCTTTCGTAGTTGATGATGGTCTTTTCGCTTTCAAAGACGCGGCCGACGTCGATGGCGACCTGCGCCTCCTTGTACTTGTCGGCAAGCTCGCGCAGATGGCGGGCGTTGGTGCTGACACCGATGACGCACTTGATGCCGAGCTCCTCCTGCAGCGTGGTCTCGATGCTGCGGGCGACCTTCTGCACCTCCTCGGGGCAGTTGGCGCTCGGCAGGGCCTTGACGAGGACGATGTCGGTCTCGTTGATGTTCAGCACGAAATCCTTCTGCCGGTCGGGGAAGATGCGCTGGATGGCCTCCACGGCGGCAACATCGGGGTTCTCCATCTGGCGCACGAGCAGCACGCACCTGGGTTCGTCCGTGACAAAATGCAGCTCCTTGGCGCGCACGTACACGTCGCCCGGGAGGATGTTGTCGGAGATGATGTTCTTGATGAAAGCCGCCTTGTTGTGCTTTTCCTCATAGTTGTTCTTGGCCTCGTTGAAGGCGACGGCGGAGATGGCGCAGATGGTGCGGCTCAGGGCGTCGGTCCCTTCGGCGAAGGCGGCATAGTCGAACTTGGCCCCCGGGGAGTACAGGGCGTAGTAGGTGCGCGAGGCCGTGGTCACGGGCTTCTCGCTGCCGTCAAACTCGTACAAATGAAAATCGTCCAGTCTCGAGCCGATCATGGCAAGCTCGCTGCTGGCCACGACGAAGCCCTGCTCGTCCACAACACCGATGGTCCTGTCCACCGCGTCCTTCATCTGAATGATCACATTCTGAAATATTCTGCTGGACATATACTCTCTCTCCCATTCTGCCGCATGAATGCGCCGCCCTCTCCAATTGGCCGCGCGCGGCGGATCGTCCGCAAAGGCGGACCGCTCTTTTTCCCAATCGCATGTGATATTGGCAGCTTTTGAGCATTTTGTCAAAACTGCCCGGGGCGTATCGTTCCCCTGCCGCATGCGTCGCCTACCATAATAACGCTTTTTTATGTAATTATCAATAGAAACTATCGGGTTTTTTTGTGAATTTTTTTCGCTTTGTGTCGTTAACGCTCAAAAACCGTCCGACAAAGCCGGTCTTTTTTCGACTAATTGCCAATAGCAAAATCGCTCAACACCTTGCACAAATCCTCCTGTGAGAGCTCCCGGATGCCGCCCGGCGCAAGGTTTTCATTAAGGGTGAGTGCCCCGACCGAGAGGCGCCGCAGATGCGTGACGGGCTTGCCGCAGGCTGCCAGCATGCGCTTGACCTGGTGGTATTTTCCTTCCATCACGGTAACGAAGCACATGTTCTCCCCCGTGGTCTCGAGCTTCGCGGGCAGGCACTTTGTCCCGTCAGCCAGGACGATCCCCCGCTCGAAGGCGCGTACATCCCTCTCATCCGGCACGCCCTCCACCTCAGCCCGGTAGCGCTTCTCCACGCCCGACTTCGGGGAGATGACTCGGTGGGCAAAGTCCCCGTCATTTGTGAGCAATAATAAGCCGCTGGTGTCCTTGTCGAGCCGCCCGACCGGGAAGAGACCGAGGCGCTTGAGCTCCTCCGGCAGCAGGTCCAGGACAGTCTTTTGGCGGCGGTCCTCGGTGACGCTCAGGACCCCCTCGGGCTTATCCATCATGAAATAACGAAAGCGCTGCCAGCGAATGACCTCGCCGTCAAGGCGAACCTCACTCCGCGCGGCGTCCACCTTTTGCTCGGGCGCGGTGACGACAGCGCCGTCCACGCGCACGCGGCCCCGGCGAATGATGTCGCGCAGCTCCTTCCGGGAGGCGACCCCCAGCTCGGATAGCAGCTTATCCAGTCTCATTTGGCTCATCGCAACGCTCCTGACATAACTTTGTCCGTGTGTGAATATGCTGTGCTGACAGAGGCCGCGCGAATCAAGCACCGTTCATCTTCCGTCATTCTGAGCGAAGCGAAGGATGACAACGGAGCAGGCACGCATACCGCGCGGCGGAAGGGAGAAGGCTATGGCACGGAAAACCCAAGGCTTTACGCGAAAGAAGATCCTGACGCTCCTGCTGGTGTGCGCACTCATCCTGCTGCTGCTTTTCACGGCAAAGAGCGTTTTTGTGAAGGACGGTGCCCCCGATCTGAATACCATCGAGGGACGGGAGGCCTACCTCAAGGGCCTCGGCTGGGACATTGACCGCGACAGCGAGAGCTTTCGCTCGGTGGTGGTGCCGCAGAAGCTGGAGGGCATCATGGCCCAGTACAACAAGATCCAGCTCAAGCAGGGCTTTGACCTCAACAAGCACCTCGGCGAGAGCTGCCGCCAGTACTGCTACGATGTGACGAATTACCCCGGCGGAACGGGCAAGGTGATCGTGTCGCTGTATCTGCAAAACGGCGAGGTCATCGCGGGCGATGTGCACTCCACGGCGGTCAACGGCTTCATGCACGGTCTGAGCCGCAGCGAGGCGTCGGCAAGCCCGAGTCCGGCGCTCAGCCCCAGTCCCACGGGCGGGTGATGGACTCAACGCAGTGTATAAAGCGGCAGGCGCAGCAATGACGATCCCCCGCCGTAGGGGAGGGGCTTGCCCCTCCCGGCAGAAAACAGCACGTTTTTGATGTGTTTATGGGCGAATTCGCACATTTTTAACGAATTCGCCCAACATGATTATCGGGTATATAGCCATCTCAGCACGGGAGGGGCAAGTCCCTCCCCTACGATATTATGGCACGGCATTACGCTTGACGGTGTTTACAGCAGCATCACGCCGGCCTTTTCGCAGATCTCCTGGGTCTCGCTGTCCCAGATGGAGGCCTGCACCTCGCCGATATGGGCCTTGCCCAGAAGCAGCATGGAAAGGCGCGACTGGCCCACGCCGCCGCCGATGGTCAGCGGCAGCTCGCCGTTGAGCAGGGCCTTGTGATAGGGAAGCTCGCGCCGGTCGTCGCAGCCGGCAAGGGTGAGCTGACGGTCCATGGATTCGGGATCGACGCGGATGCCCATGGACGAGATCTCCATGGCGCAGCCGAGCAGATCGTCCCAGAACATGATGTCGCCGTTTAAGTCCCAGTCATCGTAGTCCGGGGCGCGGCCGTCGTGCTTTTTGCCGGACTTCAGGAGCTTGCCGATGCCGATGATGAAGGCTGTCTTGTGTTCCTTGAGATACGCGTTCTCCCGCTGCTTGGGGGTGAGCTCGGGGTACATGTCCTCGAGCTGCTGGGTGGTGACGAAGCTCACGCGCTTTTCAAGCTTCGGCAGCACGGAAAGCTGCGGGTAAATGGCCTGCATGGTGCTCTGTGTGTCGCAGATGGCGGCGACGATGTCCATGACGGTGGACTTGAGGTAATCCAGGTTCCGGTTTTCGGGCAGGATGACCTTCTCCCAGTCCCACTGGTCGACGTAGACGGAGTGGAGGTTGTCCAGCTCGTCCTCGTCGCGGCGGATGGCGTTCATGTCGGTATACAGGCCCTTGCCCGGCCAGAAGTTGTAGCGCTTTAATGCCATGCGCTTCCACTTGGCAAGGCTCTGCACCACCTCGGCCCGGGAGTCTGCGTGCAGGATATCGAAGGAGACCGGGCGCTCATAACCGTTGAGGTTGTCGTTCAGGCCGGAATTTTCGTCCACGAACAGCGGCGCGGAGACGCGGTAGAGATCGAGCCGCGCGCCGAGATTGTCCGCGAAGATGCGCTTTAACAGGCTGATGGCCTTCTGGGTGTCGTAGATGGACAACAGGCTTTTGTAGCCCTCGGGTATGAATGTGTGCATGATGATCCTCCTTCGGTAGAAATCCCGGCTCCCCCTCTGGGGGAGCTGGCACCAGTGCGCACACTGGTGACTGAGAGGGCTGTCGGACACGGTATCATGTCGGTGGACCCTCTCCGTCATTCGCCTTGCGTGAGACGGCGAATGCCGCCTCCCCCAGAGGGGGAGGCATGTTCGGACTTTACTTCTTACTCAGCAATTCAATGATTTGCTGATAAAAGGCCTCCGCGTTTTTGCGGAAGTTCTTTTCCATGGTTTTGGCCTGCTCCTCGCCGCCGCAGAGAAGGCGCATGTTGATCACGTCTCCCTCCCCGTCGGACATGGCGAGGGTGACAAAGCAGCCGTTCTTTTCGCTGACATGGGCGGTCTTGATCATGGCCTCGCGGCGCAGGCGGTCCCGCTCGGGCTTGAGGAGCTTGTCGGCGCGGCTGCGGACGGAATAGGGGATGTCGGTCTCCACGACCTCCACGTTGCGCGCGCCCTTGTCGGTGATCTGAAAGCCGTCCTCATTTTCCGCGATGAGGCCGTTGTCGATGAGATCCGCCAGGCAGTCGGAGTATTCAAAATAGTCAAAGCCGTCGTCGCAGCCGCGGCAGAGATCGCCCAGCACGTTCGGGTCGACCACGCCCGGCAGGCGGCGCAGGACATAGAGGATCAGGATCTTGATATCCAGCTCCTCATGAATAAAACCGAGATGATCCATAGAGCGCACCCCCTTCGGAAATGACCTGTACATTATACATAAGAAAGGCGGGCATTTCAAGAGTGAAATACCCGCAGACTTGCGTGTTTGCTTTTCAGGTGCCGGACGGGACGGCGACAAAGAGACCGGCGCCGAGGGCCTCGCCCTCCGTCTCGCCGCAGACGCGGCAGGTGCGCGGGTGCGAGAAGGTGGCCTCCATCCAGTCATGTCCGTGGGGTTCGATAAGCTCCTGCGATTTCAGGATCTCCCCGCAGACCGAACAGTACAGCCCCTCCGTGCAGCCCGCCTCCGTGCAGGTCGGCTCGATTGCGGGGACAATGACCTCGGTGTGGCCCAGGGGTTCGATGAGCTCCTGCGATTTCAGGATCTCGCCGCAGACCGAACAGTGCAGCCCCTCCGTGCAGCCGGGCTCCGTGCAGGTCGGCGCGACCGCGGGGACGACGACCTCTGTGTGGCCCAGAGGCGCGACGGCCTCCTGCGCCTTCAATACCTCACCGCAGACCTGACAGTGGCTTCCCTCGCTCAGGCCCGTTTCGGTGCAGGTCGGGGCCTGCGCGGGATCGGTGACTTTGGTGTGGCCCAGGGGCTCCCCTTCCGTCTTGCCGCACTTTGAACATCTGGCGGGCTCCGTGCAGGTGGCGGGCTGCATATCGTGGCTCACGCAGCAGCCGGACAGCAGCATCATCACCAGCGTCACCATGGCGATCATCCAAACAAAGCGTTTCATGGCAGCTTCTCCTTTCCGTATTATCCGCATTTTATAATATTAGAATAACACAAAAGCGCCGTTTCGTAAAGGCCGATTCATCACAATCCGCGCCGAGGCGCATAGACTGTAGTGCAACTATCTTTTAGGAGGTATCTGTATGGCCGACAGAGTAACAAACGGGCCTGTGGAGAGCCCGGCATCCATTCGGGAAGCCGTATGTGTCAATACGCGGAAGATCTATGACAGCTGCCGTGACAAGGACTGCGTGGACGATCTGCGCGTCTACCCCACCGAGAGCTCCCAGGCCTACATAGAAAACGCCCTGAACATCCGCCCGAAAAGCGCAAAGCTTCTGAACGTCGACGTGAGCGTGGAGCCGGTGAGCTTCAACCGCGGCTACTACACCGTGGACTGCACCTATTTTTACGCTGTCACCGGTGAGACCTTCCCCGCCGGGCAGACCGTCACGGGCCTTTGCGTGTTCGACAAGCGCGTCATGCTCTTCGGGAGCGTCGGCAACGTGCGCACCTTCTGCTCCGACGGAAGCCTCATGGGGGCTGATCTCCCCACAGCTGTCGTGAGTGCGGTGGATCCCATCTGCCTTTACTGCAAGCTTGCCGACACCGAGACCGTCATCGCCACCGAGCTTGAGCACCGCAGCATCCCCGAGGGCATCCGCGCCGCCTTCACCGAGAAGCTCGTCTTCAACGACACCGCACGGCGCTGGTTTGCCACCGTGGGCCAGTTCAGCATCATCCGCCTCGAGCGCGACACCCAGCTCGTGGTCCCGGCCTACGACTACTGCCTGCCGGAGAAGGAGTCCCCCGTCACGGTCACGGACGATCCCTGCACCCTCTTCAGCCGCATCCACTTCCCCGTCGAGGAATTCTTCCCGCCCGACTCCATCAGCGAGAGCGAGGACTACCGCAGTCTCAAATAAGCGAGGCGCTGCACAAAGCGGGCAAATTACAGGCACAATTATTGTACGCTAAAACCGTGTCGATCGTAGGGGCCGACGCTTATCACGCGGCCCGTCAGTAAAATCTCAATAATTGCTTATGTCCCCGGCAAATTCGCCACATTTGTACGTTTTCGCCGGGGATTCCTGCATATTTGTAAGTTGCTCCGCGCGGGCCGCGTGATAAGCGTCGGCCCCTACAGTGATATGTGAGTTTTCACGAAATACAAGGCTATAAATCATATTCTTATGCTCTGCATAGGAAAACAAAGTATCGGTTGATCTGGGCTTTGTGTCATTTGTGGCCAGTCATATATTATGTAAATCATTTTATGTCTATCAGTCCCGTGAAAAAAAGCCGAAAAATTTTCTTGCTGTCCGTACATACGGACAGCAAGGTTGTCATAATAAGGCCAACGAACAGACAAGGAGGCCTGAACCATGAGAGGGTATTTTACCGCAGGCGGATTTTACGGGCTGGTGGACGGCAGGTATATTCTTTTTGCCGGCGAGGCCGAATACTATGAATATGTACAAGATCGAGGGGAGGTCGCATGAACATGTCAGTATCCACACAGGCGCAGAAGCTGGGCTTTACAGTAGCGGGAAAGCTCATGCCCAGAGAGGGAAAGGAGCCGCCCAGGCGGTGCCGCTACTACGAGGACGAGGCCGGGAACCTGTATATCGTGCGGCGCGGCATCCTGACCATCGTCGCGGCGAACGGAAAGGTGTATTAATTCGTTTCATGAAAATGCCCTGATGGCATTTTAACGAAACGAGGAAGGCCGCAGTCTGCTTTTGAGCATCTTGTCCAACGGCAAAAAACATGGTATGATTCCCTCATGAGGTGATGAGCTTGAAAGCAAACCAGCGGGGAAAACTGCTGCTCTTGCAGCGCTTTCTGGAGGAAAACACGGACGCCGAGCACCCGGCCACGATGGAACAGATCCTGAGCTGGCTGGAGGCAAACGCGGAGGTCTCGAACCGCAAGACCGTCTATGAGGACCTTGCCTGGCTGCGGGATCAGGGGCTGGACATCCGATCCGTGCGCATGGGACGCGGGATGGGATATTACATAGGGAGCCGGGCCTTTGCCCTCTCCGAGCTCAAGCTGCTGGTGGACGCGGTGCAGTCGTCGAAATTCATCACCGAGAGCAAGTCCATGAGCCTCATCGGGCGCATCGAAAAGCTCGGCAGCGTCCACCAGGCGCGGCAGCTGCGGCACCAGGTCTGGGTGCGCGGGCGCATCAAGACCATGAACGAGTCCATCTTCGCAAACGTCGACCGCATCAGCGCCGCCATCGAGTCGAACAGGCAGATCACGTTCCGCTACTTCACCTGGAACGTAAAGCGCGAGCGCGTCTTCCGCCGCGACGGGGCGCGCTACGAGGCCAGCCCCTGGGCGCTGCTGCTGGACAACGAGAATTACTATCTGCTCGCCTGGGAAGGCGGGACGATGAAGCATTTTCGCGTGGACAAGATGCTGGACATCCGCGTTGCGGAAAGGCCGCGCGAGGGCCGGGACGCCTTCGGCGCGCTCAACATGGCGGCCTACACGGACTCCCACTTCGGCATGTTCTCCGGGGAGATCGACCGCGTGAAGCTCTGCTTCCAAAACAGCCTCGCGGGCGTGGCCATCGACCAGTTCGGGCCCGACGCCATGCTGATCCCGTATGATGAGGACCACTTCACGGTCGCGATCCGCACGGCGGTCAACGTCCAGTTCTTCGCGTGGCTTTTAGGCCTCGGCGACGGGGTGCGGATATTGGAGCCGCAAAGCGCCATCGACGCGATGAGGGAGCATCTGGACAGCGTAAGAAGGCTGTACGGGGAGTGATCGTCCCCTGGCTCCCCTTTCAGGGGAGGCAAGTAAAGGTCTCTCCCTTGGCTCCCCCTTTGGGGGAGCTGTCAGCGCCGTTTACGGCGATGACTGAGAGGGCCGCTTATCTAAAAAAGCGCCAGGGCATTCGCCCTGACGCTTTCAGACTGTAGACAAAGTCCGTTTCTCGTCATTGCGAACCAGTGACCGATGTCACTTAAGTGAGTGTCCAAATCTTTGATTTGGTCAACACGAACTTACACCTCAGGCGGGTGTGGCAATCCGCTTTTCCTCGCTGAATGGCAAACCATTGATACAAGCCACTTCTGAGGCTGGCCGCTGGGAGAACGGATTCCCACGCCAGTGTGCGCACTGGCTCGGAATGACTCCCTATTTGTGGTTTGTCGACTCATTGAAAGCGCCAGGGCATTCGCCCTGACGCTTTTGGTTTATTCGTTTGTCTTGTCTCAGCCCTCGGGGTTGACGGAGACGATGCGGCCCTGGCCGTAGGGGTCCTCGTAGCCCGCGCCGATGGTGCCGCCCAGGGTTTCGGTGATGTAGTCGATGAGCACCTGGTTGTCGAGCTTGACAGACTTCTGCAGGGCAGGCGCGCCGTCATACATGGTGTAGCCGTCGCCGTGGTTGAGGAGCTGGTAGTCGACGCTTGCCAGCGTGTAGGTCTTTGCGGGGTCCAGATCCTCGCCGCCGACCTTGACATTGCGCACTCTGCGCTCCATGCTCTCGTCCACATGGTCAAAGAAGCCGTTTTCATCCACCACGCAGGGGCTGTCGATGGAGGAATCATACTCGAAGGTCAACCCGGCGACCTGGTTGAAGCCGCCGAACTCGCCGGGCAGCGCATGGATGGACCATTCAAGGGCGTCCAGAACCTGCTGGCCCGTCAGCTCGAGCACGGTCAGGCTGTTGCCGAAGGGATGGACCTTGAGGATGTCGTTGAGGGTGATGTCGCCCTTGTTGATGGGAACGCGGATGCCGCCGCCGTTGACGAAGGCGATGTCGGCGCCGGACTGATCGAGGTAGGCGTCGGCGCAGAGGTCACCGAGGTTGGTCTCGGCGCGGCGGATGATGCGCACGGGCTTCTCGCCGTCCTTCACGGTCTCGGGATCGTAGAAGTAAAGGTCGACCGTGCTGGTGGCGACGACTTCGGCCAGCTTCTTGCTGAGCTCGTCAGCGCCGTCAAAGACAGCCTCGGCAGCCTTGTTCTCGATATCGAGCACCACGGGCAGAGAACGGCTTGCGCCCCAGTGGTAAAGCTCGGAGTCGATCTCGCCTTCACGGGGGATGTACAGCAGGCCGATCTCGCCGAGCTTGGTGCCGCAGGCGGCGCGGAGCACATCCTTGCCGTCCTTGTTCTTCATGACGACCTTGTCGGTGTCATGGCTGTGGCCGTCGAGCATGGCGTCGATGCCGGTGGTGTTCTCGATCACTTCACTGTACATCCAGGGGGAGCACTCGGTCTCGTTGCCCAGGTGGCCCATGAGGATGACGTAATCGGCGCCGGCGGCGCGGCAATCGTCAGCCGCCTTCTGCACGGCGTCGTACAGGGGCTGGCCGCTCTTGTCCTGGAGGAAGCCGTAGATATAGCTGCCGTTGTCATCCATGAAGTAGGTCGGGGTGGAGGAGCGCAGCGTGTCAGGCGTGGTAACGCCGACAAAGCCGATCTTTCTGCCGCCGATCTCCTTGATGAGCCAGGGCTCGAAAATGAGCTCGCCTTCCTTGTTGAAGTTGCAGCTGATGTAGGGGAACTCCGCTTTCCCGGCAAGCTCCAGGAAGCGGTCCACGCCGTAGTCGAAATCGTGGTTGCCGGGGATCGCCACGTCATAGCCCACAACGTTCATGATGTCGATGATGGCCTCGCCGGTGGTCATGGTGCCGATGGGCTCGCCCTGGATGGCGTCGCCGTCGTCGACCAGAAGCACATCATACATCGAGGAGAGGTTCTCTTTGGCGGCATAGAGGCCCGCGTAGCCCCAGCCCTGGTCGATGCCGCAGTGGACATCGCTGGTGAAGAGGATGATCAGGTCCCGGTCCTCTCCCTCCGCCGAGGCCGTGCCGCCGAAGCCGACGAACAGCGACGCGAGGAGACAGACCGTGAGGATCAGGGACAATGCTTTTTTCATGTTCTTTCCTCCTGTTTTTATTTTTAGTTTGCCCGTTTGAGAAGGGTATGTCACTGACATAATTTTACTATGCCCGGCAGGCGGTGTCAACCATAAAAGACCGGAAGAGGCTGTGAAGAAAGTCTACGACATTTATACCACATAAAACTGATACCGTAGGGGCCGGCGCCCCCGGCGGCCCGGCAGCAAAAAGCTTAATATATGCACTTATCCCCGGCGATTTCGTAATATACATACGTTTTCGCCGGGGATTTTTGTACAAATCCAGGCTGTTCTGTGCGGGCCGCGTGATAAGCGTCGGCCCCTACAATGACAATGGAACTTTTTCACAGCTCCCTGTTATCTTCTCATTTCTCGCTCTTGACCGCAACGATGCGGCCCTGGCCGTAGGGGTTTTCGTAGCCGCCGCCCACGGAGCCGCCCAGGGTGCCGGTAATGTAGTCGATGAGCACCTGGTTGTCGAGCTTGACCGCGTTCTGCAGGACCTTCGCGCCCTTGAACATGGTGTAGCCGTCGCCGCTGTTGAGCAGCAGATAGTCCGTGGAAGCCAGCTTGTAGCTCGCCTCGGGGTCGATGGGCTTGCCCGCGACGAGGACATCGCGCACTCTGCGCTCCATCGTCTCATCCACATGGTCGAAGAAGCCGCTTGCATCCGTCACGCAGGGGCTCGGGATGGTGGTATTGATCTTGAAGCTCACGCCCGCGGCCTGGAAGAAGCCGCCGGATTCCTCCGGCATGGCATGCACCGACCACTCCAGCGCGTCGAGCACCTGCTGACCGCTGACCTCGATGACGGTCAGGCTGTTGCCGAAGGGATAGACCTTGAGGATATCGCCCAGCGTGATCTCGCCCCTGGCAATGGGAACACGGATGCCGCCACCGCTGAGGAGGGCAAGGTCGGCGTCACCCGCCTGATCGAGGAAGGCGTCGGCGCACAGGTCGCCGAGGTTGGTCTCGGCGCGGCGGATGATGCGCACGGGCTTGCCCTCTTCGGTTCTGGCGGTGGGATCGTAGATGGTGAAGTCGACGGTGGCGTAGGCGACGACCTCCTTGAGCTTTTCATTGAGATCCTTCGCGCCTTCGTAGACAGCCTCGGCGGCGAGATTATCAATCTCGAGCAGCTCGGGAAGAGACATGCTGCTGCCCCAGGAAAAAAGCTCGGAGCTGATTTCGCCGTCGCGCGTGATGTGCAGGACACCGATGTCGTCAAGCTTGGTGCCGCAGGCGGCGCGGTGCACTTCCCTGCCGTCCTTGTCAAGCATGACGACCTGGTCGGTATCGTGGCTGTGGCCGTCAAGGAGGGCGTCGATGCCGCTGCAGTGGGAGATCACATCACTGTACATCCAGGGTGAGCACGCGGCCTCGTTGCCCAGATGGCCCATCACGATCACGTAATCGGCCCCCTCGGCGCGGGCGGCGTCAACCGCCTTCTGCACGGCGCTGTAGAGCGCCTCTCCGGTCTCGTCCTGCATGAAGCCGTAGATGAAGTTTCCGTTGTCATCCATGAAGTACCTGGGCGTGGAGGTGAGCAGGGTGTCGGGAGTGGTGACGCCGACAAAAGCGATCTTTACACCGCCGACCTCCTTCATGATCCACGGCTCCAGGAGCAGCTCGCCCTCCTTGTTGAAGTTGCAGCTGATGTAGGGGAAGTTTGCCTTCCGCTCAAGCTCCAGGAAGCGGTCCACACCGTGGTCAAACTCGTGGTTGCCGGGGATCGCCGCATCATAGCCCACAGCGTTCATGATGTCGATGATGGCCTCGCCGCGGGTCAGGGTGCCGATGGGCTCGCCCTGGATGGCGTCGCCGTTGTCGACGAGCAGAACATGATACTTTTTGGCGAGGTTTTCCCTCACGGCATACAGGCCCGCGTAGCCCCAGCCCTGGTCGATGCCGCAGTGCACGTCGCTGGTATAGAGGATGATGATGTCCTTCTCTTCCCCGTCGGCATATGCGCCCGCCGGAATGCCGACGAAGAGCGAGGCCAGCAGGCAGAGTGCGAGGATCAAGGACAATGCTTTTTTCATGTTGTTTCCTCCTGTGTTTCATTTGTCCGGTATTACCGACATTCTACTGCAGCAATTTTACTATGCCGATCGGACGGTGTCAAGAATGAATGGCCCGGAAAAGCCTGTCATCCCGAGCATAGCGACGCGCAAGGAACGCGCGGCGTTCCCTGCGTGTCCGGCGAAGGATCTTTCCCCGGTGCACGCGGGAAGAGGAAGATCCTTCGCTTCGCTCAGGATGACAGCAGAATATAAGAATGGCAGGTTGTCAAATATTATGTAAATAACATTACGTTTACTTCTTCAGGACGATGTCCACCTTGTCCTTGTAGATGGAGTTGGCGGGGATGACGCCGCGGACGCAGGAGGTGGGGTAGATGTTGGTGTGGCGGCCCACGACGGTGCCGGGGTTCAATACGCTGTTGCAGCCGACCTCCACGAAGTCGCCGAGCATGGCGCCGAACTTCTTGCGGCCGGTCTCGATGGGGCCGCCCGGGACCTTGACGGTGACGAGGGTCTTGTCGCTTTTCACGTTTGAGGTGATGGAGCCCGCGCCCATGTGGGCCTTGTAGCCGAGGACGCTGTCGCCCACGTAGTTATAATGCGGGGTCTGGACGTTGTCGAAGAGCACGACGTTTTTAAGCTCCACGGAGTTTCCGACGACGGCGTTCTTGCCGACGATGGCGCTGCCGCGGATGAAGGCGCAGTGGCGCACTTCGGCGCCGTGGTCGATGATGCAGGGCGAGCCGAGCCAGGCCGACGGGAAGACCTTCGCGTCCTTGGCAACCCACACGCCCTCGGCAGGGTTATCGTACTCGGCGGGGTCGAGGGTGGGGCCGAGCTCCAGGATGAAGCCCTTGATCTCGTCGAGGACCTCCCAGGGGTAGGTCTTGCCCTCGAAAAGCTTTTTGGCGATGGTCTTGTCGAGATCGAGTAAATCCTTGATTTCTACCATGATGTTTACCCCCTTACTTGATTCTGATAAGCTTGCCCGCCTTCTCCATGGCGGCGATGATGGCGTCCACCTTTTCCTCGCAGAGCTCGCGGGTGGTGGCCTCGCTCATGACGCGAAGCAGCGGCTCGGTGCCGCTCTTGCGCAGCAGGACGCGGCCGTTGTCGCCCAGCTCCTCCTCCGCCTTCTTCACGGCTTCCTGCACCTCGGGGCAGTTGAGGGTCTCGTCCTTGTCGGTGACGATGACGTTTTTCAGCACCTGCGGGTACATGGTCATGCCGGAGGCCAGCACGGACAGGGGCTGCTTGGTCTCGGTGACGGCCTCCATGACCTTGATGGCGGTCAGAAGCCCGTCGCCGGTATTGGCGAGGCGGCCGAAGATGATGTGGCCGGACTGCTCGCCGCCCAGGAGGTGGCCGTTCTGGCGCATGTTCTCGGCCACGTACTTGTCGCCGACGGCGGTCTTCTCGTAGCCGATGCCGAGCTCGTCGAGGGCCTTGTAAAGACCCATGTTGCTCATGACGGTGGTGACGACCTTGGAATTGCCGAAGGTGCCGCTCTCCTTCATGTACTTTGCGCACAGGTACATGATGTGGTCGCCGTTGACCTCATTGCCCTTTTCGTCGACAGCCAGGCAGCGGTCGGCGTCGCCGTCGAAGGCGAAGCCGAGGTCGAGCTTGTTGTCAACAACGTGCTTTTTGAGGTTATCGAGGTGTGTCGAGCCGCAGTCGACGTTGATGTTGAGGCCGTCGGGGTGATTGGCGATCACATAGGTGTCCGCGCCCAGGGCGTCGAAGACGCTTTTCGCCATCTGCCAGGTGCTGCCGTTTGCGCAGTCGAGGCCGATCCTGAAGCCCTTGTAGGAGCGGGTGGCGAGGGAGATGAGATAGCCGATGTAGCGGTTGCGCCCGGCGGCGTAGTCCACCGTGCAGCCGATCGCGTCGCGGGTGGCGTAGGGAAGAACGCGGTCAGAGTCGAGGAACTCCTCGATGCCGTCCAGCACGCTCTCCTCCATCTTCTCGCCGTCGCCGTTCAAGAGCTTGATGCCGTTGTCGTGGAAGGGGTTGTGGCTTGCGGAAATCATGATGCCGCAGTCGAAGTCGTCGGCGCGCGCGATGAACGAAACGCTCGGCGTGGAGGTGACGTGCAGCAGGTACGCGTCCGCGCCGGAGGCGGTGAGCCCCGCACACAGCGCGTTTTCAAACATGTAGCTCGAGCGGCGCGTGTCCTTGCCGATGACGACCTTGGCCTTGTGGTCCTGTCCGTAGTACCAGCCGAGGTAACGGCCGATGCGGAAGGCATGGTCGACGGTCAGGTCCACGTTGGATTCGCCGCGGAAGCCGTCGGTCCCGAAATATTTACCCATTATGTATATTACCTCCAAACTTTTGGATTAAAACGCCGCCTTGCATTTTCCATACGCGGCCTGCGTTTTGCAGACGAATGATTTTATTTCTTTCTGTACAGAAACTCACCCGGGGTTTGCGCCCCCCATTCTTTTCTTTTCGTCTTGCCGAAAAGAAAAGAACGCGCCGCGCCCGGTGTAAGAAAAGAAAAGGGCGCTCGCAAGTGGTATACGGTCCTGCGCCTCGCCGACCGCGAAGGGCTTCGCTTACGCTCGCGCCGCTGTCTGGTAGTGAAGTGGTGACTGCCTGTCATTCTGAGCGAAGCGAAGAATCTTACATCCCAGTGATCTGACAGGGAAAGATCCTTCGCCTTGCTCAGGATGACAGACTTGAAGACATGTACCCCATGCAGCGCAGAGCGCGGATGGGAGGCTTTGAAAGGTATACCTCTTGCACCCTTAGCTGTACAATATACCGAATCCGCGAGCGAAATGTTCGGACATAAGGAAATGATACCCGCGTCTGGCGTTCTTTTCTTTCTTACACCGGGCGCGGCGCATTCTTTCTTTTCTCACAAGAGAGAAAAGAAAGAATGGGGGGCGCATAACGCAGGTAATTTCTTCTGAGCGGTATATAACAATTACAGCTTCCCCGCCGCGTCTTCGTCCAGCAGCACCGTGACCTCCGGGGGGATCTGGAGGTAGGCCGCCGGGATGTAGGGCGTGGTCTTGGCGTAGAGCATCTGGTAGACCGCGGCGGCTTTATCTTCGCCGAAAGCAAGCAGCAGGATTTTACGTGCCTTTGTCAGGTCGTGGATGCCCATGGTGACCGCGTGTTCGGGCATGTCGGCCTCCGTAAAGCCGCGCTTTAAAAGCTGCCGCTTCGTGCGGTCGGTGAGCTTCTGGACATGGGTGCGCGCTTCAAAGAGCGTGCCCGGCTCGTTATAGCCGATGTGGCAGTCCTCCCCGATGCCGAGCACCGCAAGGTCGATGCCGCCCAAAGCGTCGATCAGGCGGTCGTAAGCCTCCGGCGCGTCCGCGTCCGGGAAAAAGCAGTTTTCCGGCCTGAGATCGCTTTTTTCGATCAATCCTTCGGTCAGGGCATGGCGGCAGGTTTTGACCTCTTCCGCGCCGCACAGCTCGGTCACGCAGAGTACGCGGGCCTCCTTCATGGATACACCCGCAAGAGATGCCCAGAGGGGCTTCATCGTCTCCCCGCAGGCGAGGGCCAGGACGCTGTCCGGCTTTGTATTCAGCTGGTTTTGTATCGCTTTTACGGCGATTTCGACCAGATCATTGGTATTTTTACAGATTTCGGTTTTCATTATTTGGCACCTTTACTTTGCCCCGCGAGGGACAAACTATGCGTGAGGTGAAGTTATGGCGATCGTGATGATTCGTACCGCAATCATATATGCTGCCCTGCTGCTGGCCATGCGGCTGATGGGCAAGCGGCAGCTCGGAGAGATGGAGCTGTCGGAATTTGTCGTGGCCTCGCTGATTGCCGACCTTGCCGCCCACCCGCTGCAGGATGTGGGCATCCCGATGACCAACGGCCTCGTGCCGATCCTGACGCTGTTCTGCTTTGAAATCCTCATTGCGGGCGCGAGCATGAAGAGCATACGCCTCAGAACGCTGCTGTTCGGCGGGCCGAGCGTACTGGTGCGGCGGGGCGTGATCGACCAGCGGGAAATGCGCCGCAACCGCTTTACCGCCGACGAGCTCATGCAGGAGCTGCGCAAGCAGGGGCTTTTTGATCTGAGCCAGGTGGAGTACGGCATCCTCGAGACCGACGGGCGCCTGAACGTGATCCCCTACCCCGCGAGGCTCCCCGCGACGGCGGAGCAGATGGGGATAAAGACGGACGACGGGGGCTGCCCGCTCATCGTCATCAGCGAGGGACGCACGATCGAGAAAAACCTGCGCGCCCTGGGGCGGGACGCGGCCTGGCTCAAAGAGGAGCTTAAGGAGAAGGGACACGCAGACCCCAAAGGCGTCTATCTCATGACAGTCAATCAGAAGGGGCAGAGCTATATTGCGGCAAAGGAGGCGGCGAGATGAAGCGTGAGATCGGGGCGATTATGCTGCTTGGGCTTCTCATTGGGGCGTCCGTGTGGAACATCCGAAGGGCGGACGCGCTCATTGAGGAGATCAAGGAGCATGTGGCGCTGTCCGAAAAAGCGGTGAAGGCCGGCGACCCCAAGTACGCCGCCGAGCAGCTAGCGGCTGCCTTTCGCATCTGGGGCGCGGCGAAGAATTACACGCAGGCGGTATTGCGTCACCCGGAGCTTGACGGCACGAGCGACGCCTTTTACGCCGCCATGCGGGAGCTGCGTGCCGGAGAAACCCGCGCGGTGCCCGCGGTGTATGAGCAGCTGCGCTACCATCTCGACAGTATTGCCGGGATGGAGAAGGTAAGCTGGGGCACGGTGTTTTGAAGCGGCGCTTTGCCTTGGCTCCCCCTCCCGGGGAGCTGTCAGCGCCGTTTACGGCGATGACTGAGAGGGCTGTCGGTCCTTCCGCCTGGGTGCAGGCCGTGGGACCCTCTCAGTCACCAGTGCTGCGGCACTGGTGCCAGCTCCCCCAAAGGGGGAGCCAAGAAGCCTGTTGCCCTCTTACTTCCCCTCCAGGAGCTTCGTCAGCTCCTCCATGAAGGTATTGATGTCCTTGAAGCTGCGGTAGACCGAGGCAAAGCGTACATAGGCCACCTCGTCCACCTCCTTGAGGCGGGACATGACCATCTCGCCGATCTCCACGGTGCTGATCTCGCGCTCCAGATTGCTCTGCAGCTCCTGCTCGATATCGTCGGCGATGCCCTCCAGCGTGGCCAGGGACACCGGGCGCTTTTCGCATGCGCGCACCATGCCGTTGATGAGCTTGACCTTGTCGAAGGACTGGCGGCTGCCGTCGCGCTTGACGACGACCAGCGGCAGGCGCTCGATGATCTCATAGGTGGTAAAACGCTTCTGGCAGGCCAGGCACTCGCGCCGGCGGCGGATGGTTGTGCTCTCCTCGGCGGGGCGGGAGTCGATGACCTTGCTCTCAGTATAACCGCAAAACGGACATTTCATGTTTTTCTCTCTCCCATGTCTGGCCGGACATACGGAAATCCAGCCGAAATTATATACAAGGTTTTATGCATTTTCAAGTATTTATTAACTGTTTCACTCAGATTTTAGCATATTATACAAACAGGAAGGGGCTGTGAAAAAAGTCAATTGACGTATTCCTGATGAGGAACTTTTTTCACAGCCTCTTTTTTCTCCTGTGCCTGTCGCCTCAGAGGAGCCGGATGATTTCGCCCGACAGGGGGGCGGCGACGCCGCTGTGCACGCCGAGACCCGCGACCGCGCAGTCCACGCTGTACTCACGCGCCTCGTCGCTGCGGTTGATGACGCACAGCCACACGCTGTTTTCCGCCGCTTCGCCGAACACGTCCTGTCCGTCGGTGATATAGCGCAGGACGATCATCACCTCACTGTCGGAGGCGAAGAAGGCGGCCCTGCCGGTGGAAAGCGCATCCGCGCCGCGGCGAAGAGCGCTCAGGTACTGATACCAGTCGTGCAGGCCCCGGTCCCCCTCCTTGAAGGGGGCGCGGTTGAAGGGATCGCTCACGCCCTCCATGCCCTGCTCGTCGCCGTAGTAGATGCTCGGTACGCCCGGGATGGCAAACTGCAGCGCAGCGCACATCTTCTCAAGCTTTTCCGCCCGTTCGAGGGCCTCCGCCGTGAAGGTCTGGGCGAGCTGATCCTCACGGGACATGGTCCGCAGGTTCCACGGGCAGGCCAGCGCCGTTTTCAGGCGCGGCACATCGTGGGAGCCCAGCAGGTTCATCAGCGCGTAGTAGAAGGGCCAGGGGTAGTTCATCTGCTGGCCGATCAGGAAATCGCGCAGCTGGTAGGCGTTGATGGTGTTGTGGGCGTAGTCCATGACCGCCGTGCGGAAGGGGTAGTTCATCGCGGAATCGAGCGCCGTGCCGAGGGCGTAGCGCCGTCTCGAGCCGTAGCTTTCCTTGATGACCGCGTCCTCCCAAACCTCGCCGATGATGGCGGCTTCGGGGTCATAGCCCTTGACGGAGGAGCGCATCTTCATGAGCACATCGTCCGGCAGCTCGTCGGCCACGTCGAGCCTCCAGCCGGAGGCGCCGCGCTTGAGCCAGAGCTTCATGATGCTGTCGTCGCCGGTGACGATGTACTTAAGAAAGCGCGGGTCATGCTCGTTGACCTCGGGCAGGGCCTCAAAGCCCCACCAGCAGCGGTACTCATCCGGGAAGCGCCGGAACTCGTACCAGGAATAATAGGGCGAGTCGGGCCCGCTGCACGCGCCCTGTCCGCCGTAGTGGCCGTAGCGGTCGAAGTAGATGCTGTCGTCGCCGGTGTGGGAGAACACGCCGTCGAGCATGATGCGGATGCCCTGCTCCTTTGCGGCCCGGCACAGCTGCTCGAAGTCCTCCACCGTGCCGAGGATGGGGTCGGGCTTTGAATAGTCCGAGGTGTCGTAGCGGTGGTTGGAGCGCGCCTCCACGATGGGGTTCAGGTACAGGCAGCTGATGCCCAGCTCCCTGAGGTAGGGAAGCTTTGCCTCGATGCCCTTGAAGGTCCCGCCGTAGAAATCGTCGGGGCTGTAGTTCTGCTCAAAGCTGCGCGGCAGGTAGCGCACCGGCTCATCGAGGCTTTTGTGGAGCTCCGGGATCTGACCCAGGGCCTCGTGATAGGCGATGCCGCGCTCGGCGGTGCCGTCGTCGGAGAAGCCGAAGCGGTCCGGAAAGACCTGGTACATGATGCTGTGCCGGAACCACGCGGGTGTCTGGAATTCGGGGTCGTATACCGTGAGGCGGAAGCCGCCCTCGCGCCTGGGGCAAATGTGGCCTAGATAGCCCGTCTCGTCGGGGCACAGCCAGTGGGCGCTGCTCTCGGTCTCCACATAGAAGGCATACCAGAGGGCCATGGGCTCGGTGGTGACAGGGAGGTCTACATAATAAACGTCATCCTCCTGCTCCATCGACCAGCTGCTTTCAAAGTCGTCGCCCCAGACAACAAGCTCCGCCCGGCTGATCCGGCCGCCGCGGCAGCGGAAGGCCAGGCGCAGATCCCAGCCCACGCGCACCGCGCCGTAGTGGCTGCGGTACTCCTTGAGACGGGTGTCGTGGATGAGGGCGGGTATCTGCTCCACCGTGCGGCGCAGGATGCTGACCACGTGGGCGGTGCGGGGCTGATAGGCCTTGATATACTGGGGCTGAATGCCCGAGCAGCTCAAGTCGTCGCAGCAGGCGGCGATGATGCGGTAGGCCTGCTCGAGCTTCATGCCGCAGTCGTCCATCAGGATGCGCAGAAGCTCCGGCGCGGCCAAAGGCTGGCCCTTGGCCTCAAAGACCTCGTTTAAGTGATCGAGGGTCAGGCCCCTGGCGAGGCAGTCGTGAATGGCGGCATAGACCGTGGCCGAGGCCTGGAAGTATGCCTGCATCAGGTCCGGGCAGAAGGGGGACTGGAGCAGGGCGCAGATCTGCACGTCGCCGCCCACGGGCACCCATTTCCCGTTTTCCCGCCGGGCCTGCACCTGGCGGCGGTTTTCATAGTGGATGGAGAGGGTATAGTCCTCGCTCCAGTCCTCATGATAGCGCCCGCCGAAATAAACCGTATAGGTATTGTTGTTCACAGCATCCATATGTAATGTCTCGCATATTCCGCGGCTGATTTCTCAAAGCCGAAGTTTTTCCGCATGGCCCGGCCGATAAGGCCGTCCATGATCTCCTTATCCTTGTAGCAGGCCATGGCAAGGCGCATGGCGTCGCGCATCTCCCAGGCGTCGAAGTTTGCAAAGGAGAAGCCGTCCCCCTCCTCGTGGAAGCGGTTATAGGGGATAACCGTGTCCTGCAGTCCCCCGGTCTCGCGCACGATGGGGACCGTGCCGTAGCGCATGGCGATCATCTGGCTCAGGCCGCAGGGCTCAAAGCGCGAGGGCATGAGGAAGAAGTCCCCCGCCGCGTACACCTGGTGGGAAAGCTCCTCCTTGTAGCCGATGTAGGAGCAGAGCTTGCCGGGATAGCGGTTCTCGGCGGCGGCCATGAACTTTTCAAAGCGCTCGTCCCCGGTGCCGAGGAGCATCAGCTGCATATCCTCGCGGCACATCATGTCGTCAAGGACGCAGGCCACGAGGTCGAAGCCCTTCTGCTCGGTCATGCGGGTGACCATGCAGAAAAGCGGCACATCCTCCCGAACCTCGAGACCCATGCTCTTCTGGAGCCAGCGCTTGCAGGCGGCCTTGCCGGCGGCATAATCCGAGACGCCGTAGTTTTGCTGGAGGTTCGGGTCTGTCTCGGGGTTAAAGAAGTCGCGGTCGATGCCGTTCAAGATGCCGGTGAGCACCGCGTGGCGGGCGTTCAGGATGCCCTCCAGCCCCTCGGCGTAATAGGGGGTCTTGATCTCGGAGGCGTAGCTGGGGCTGACGGTGTTGATGCGGTCTGCAAAGACGCAGCCCGCCTTGAGGTAGTCGGCGCAGCCGTGCAGCTCGATAAACTCCGGCGTGTAGTAGCAGGGATCGACATTGAACATATCCTGCACGAAGCCGAAATCAAAGCGGCCCTGGAAGGCGATGTTGTGGATGGTCAGCAGGTACTTGACCCGGTCCTGGATGCCGCCGCGGTACTGGGTGTGGGCCAGCATCGGGAGCATGGCGGTGTGCCAGTCGTTGCAGTGGATCACGTCGGGCTGAAAGTCCAGCTTGGGCAGCGCCTCCAGCACGGCGCGGGTGAAGAAGGAGTACTGCTCCCCTTCCATGTTCCCGCCGAGGTAGATGTCGCGGCCGAAGTAGTCCTCGTTGTCCACGAGGTAGACGGTCACGCCGTCCACGTTCAGGCGCTCGATGCCGACATAGGCGTTGCGCCAGCCGAGCCAGATGCGGAAATCGACCACATGCTCGGTCATTTCATTGTATTTTTCCTTGATGCAGCGGTGGTAGGGCGTGATGACGCGTGCGTCCACGCCGAGCCTCCGGAGCGCCTTCGGCAGCGCGCCGACCACGTCGGCAAGCCCGCCGGTCTTGGAAAGCGGCGCACACTCCGCCGCCGCCAGCAGGACCTTCGGCATTTCGGAAAGCCCGTGCGCTTTGAGCAGGGCGTTGAGATCATCCATCATATCGTATGGCCTCCTTTATGAGACTGTGTGTGTTTCGGTTTATGATATGCGCAAGGTGAGCGGAAAAAGCGCGGTGCTTGCCTCCCCCAGCCGCGTATGCGGCGTTTGGGGGAGGTGTCGCGAAGCGACGGAGAGGGTTTGAACGTCGACCGACAGCCCTCTCAGTCACAGCGCTTGCGGGAGACGCGCCGTGCCAGCTCCCCCCAAAGGGGGAGCCAAGCCCTCTCAGTCACGGCGCTTGCGGGAGACGCGCCGTGCCAGCTCCCCCAAAGGGGGAGCCAGGGGGTGCAGCAGAATCTGCCTTGCAAATCTTTCCAGTTCCGGACAGCAGAAAAACAGAGCGTTCCATAGTCCGGGGGGAACGCTCTGTATTGCTTTTCACTGGCTGTCGCGCCTGTTCTCCTCCTCTTCCTCGATGGCTTTCTGCTTGGCGTCGGCGCGCAGATAGATCACCACGCCGATGAGCGCGATGAGTGCGAGCACGCCGATGATGCCGAACAGGATCAGCTGGAAGCTGATGTTCGACGGCGTCGTTGTGCGGGGCGCGGGCGTCGGGGGCAGAGTGGGCGTCGGGGTGGGGACGGGCGTCGGGGTCGCGGGGGTGACGATGCGCACCTCGGCCGCCTCGGAGTAGACCGCCTGGCTGCGCGCGCCGTCGCGGGTGTTCCAGACGGCGACCCAGTAGTAGGCGGTGCCGTCGGTCTGGTTGACGGTGTAGGAGGCGTCGTTTGCGCCGCTGATGGGCAGAGCCGCGCTGCGGTTATTCGTGGCGGCGCTGTACCACTGATAGCTCAGGGCCCCGTTATTGGGCGAGGTCGCAATGACGCTGAGGGTGTAGCTGTCGCCGGGCATGAGCTGGGCGCTCTGGGGCTGGATGCTGATGTTGGCCGTGCGCGCGCCGCTGTCAACGGGCATGTCGTTATTGCCCACGGAGGGGACTGTGGGCTGGTTGGTCGGGAAATTGAACTGCGGGGCGGGGGTGGGCGTGGTCACGACCGCCTGGTTGCGGACGGGGTTGCCCTGGGAATCGACGATGGTGATTTCGGCGCCCATGGACTCGGCATGGCGGTTGCCGCTCCAGAACTGGGCCTCCACGCGCCAGCCGTCCATGCTCTGCGGGATGCCGGAGAGCACCAGCGTCTCGGTGCCGAGACCGCCCACCTGCAGGCCCGGGAACACAGAGCTTGCCTCGGAGGCCTGGACGGTGTTGGTGGTGTCGTTGGAGACGATGCGCCAGACGATGCGCTCGGCATTCTGGGCACGGGCGACGAACTTGGCCGAGCCGCCGACCTCCACGCGCTCGCCCGTCGGGCTCTTGGTGATGACCATGTCGCGGGAAACAGGCTGCTCGGTGACGGTGAAGCTGACGTTTGCGTAGCTTGCGCCCTCCTCGGTGAAGACCATGTACTCGGCAATATAGGAGCCGGCCGTGTCGGGCACGCCGGTGATGTACACGCCGTCGGCATCCCAGTACATCTCCACATCCGAGGGCAGGCCGCCGGAATAGGGCACGCAGTTGATGATGGGCAGGCCGCTGGAATAAAACTGGATCCAGCCCATTTCCACACCCACCGGATAACTGCCGATGTTCTCCGCCGAGGCGCACAGCCCCGGCAGCATGAGCGCGATGCACGCCGTCAGCACAAGGATAAGAAGGATTCTGTTTCTCGCTTTTTTCATCTCTATCAATCTCCGCTAAGCTGTCTGGTTGTCCATAATCGTTGTTTTTGACACGTTATGTTAATTATAGCACAGCCCTCCTGCGCCTGCAAGCCCCGGAGAGAGAAAGATTTTTTGTAAATATTTGAAAAACGGCCGGATCCTCCCAGCCGTTTTGTATCCACGATATTCATAACACATGTTGCGTCATCTATCTGGTTGGTCTAAGTACCACTCAGCGGCGCGAGCGTAAGCGAAGCCTTCCGCGGTCGGCGTGGCGCAGGACCGTATACCACTTGCGGGCGGCCCTTTTCTTTCTTACACCGGGCGCGGCGCGTTCTTTCTTTTCGGGCAAGAGCCGAAAAGAAAGAATGGGGGGCGCAATGAGCAGGTCATGTATGATGATCAGACGTCCAATATTGATCCATCACACATTATTTCCCGCTGCTGCCGAGTTTTCCTGCGCCGCGCGCGGATTTGATCGAGAGGATCTCGTCCGCCGTGTGCTCCTGGACATTCACCGGCAGGATCTCGCGCACGTGAAACTGACAGATCGCCTTTGCGTACGGCACCAGGACCTTGTCCTCCAAACGCTGCACCTCGCCCACGGCCTTGGTGATGTGCACCGGCACGGGGTTTCCGTTATAGACCGCGCAGAGCCATTCGCCGCGGTAGCCGCTGTCGATGACCCCGGCCTGGACGATGCCGCACCACTTGGTGTTGCTCCCCCGCTCCTCGAACTTCACGCCGAGGCTTGCGTCAAAGGCGCTGATGAGGCCCGTGGGCACAAGGCGGGTGGAGAAGGCCGGGATCACGAACTCCTCCTCGTCAAAGCAGGCGTAGAGGTCGTAGTCGGAATCCTCGTCCCGCTTGGAGGGGATTTTCGCGCCGGGGCGCAGCTTCGCAAACTGGATCGTGTACATGCTCTCTCCTTTATTCCGGATGCTGGTAGTAGGTATCGAGGGCGTAGTTGCCGGGGGTGCCGGGGTTGAGGACCGTGTCCTCGACCGTGCTGCCATTCTGGTCGATGACCAGGCGGTGGGTCAGCGTGCGGTAACCGGTGGAGAAGTCGTCCTCGAAGCCCCAGGTCTCGACGTTGAACTTGATCTTGAAGCCCGGGCGGTCGGGATAGGCGGGGGCGATCACGCGGTCATAGTCGTGCTCCCAGCCGTAGCTGTTGTCAAACTCCACGGGCATGTAGTCCCACTCCTCCAGCGTGCCCCAGATCTCCACGTTGATGGTGCTCTCTTCATTGTTGAACTCGGCCACGATCTTGATGGGGTAGCTCTTGTTGTTGCGGAACTTAAAGTCGAGGACCTTGCCCTCGGCAGGGATGGTGACGGTGGCGTCGGTGCCGCGCTGCATGTAGCTGACCTTGAAGACATGGTTGGAGCGCTCCACGGTCTCGAGGAAGGCGAAGGCCGTGGCGGCGTAAAGGGTGCTGGAGACTTGGCAGGCGCCGCCGCCGATCTCGTCCTTCTCCGCGCCGTCGACATAGGCGGGGGCGGGTTTAAAGCCTGCCTCCTCGGTGCGCTCGCCCACGACGTCGTTATAGGAGAAGACCTCGCCGGGATTGACGATATAGCCGTCGATCTTCGAGGCGCACAGGGCCAGGTTCGAGCGGCGGTTCTCGCCGGAGTTGGGGAACTTGGTAAGGCACGCGCCCAGCAGGTCGTGGAAAAGCTGGCTGCGCAGGCTCTCCCCCGTGACCTGGGGCCGGGTGATCGTCAGGGGGATGACCACCGTGTCGCCGGGGTTTGCGGCGTCCCAGCGGGCGCGGGCGTCGTTTACGTCAAAGTCGCAGCCCACGACCTCATCGGCCACGGTATAGCTCACCTCGTCGATGTAGTAGGCGTCCCGCGGCTCCTTCCAGAGGGCCGTGTGGATGGCGTCGAAGTCCGGCGGGGTGATCTGGTTTACAAGGCGGTTGTAGTACATCTCGCTCTGGCCGAAGCGCAGGGCGGTGATGACGGTGCTGCGGAAATCATCCCGGTCGAAGTTGAGCTGATTGCGGCCCTTGACGAGCGTGATGGTCCCGGCGTTTAAGTCCACGGTGTAGTCCTCGTTGCCCATGTTGCTCTGGACGCGGGCGATGCAGTCGTCGATCAGGCCGTCGAGGTACTCAACGTCGATGGGCCGGTCGACACGTGTTATGTCAACCGGATGCTGGTAGACCTCATAGGCGGTCTCGAGATTTGTGATCATGTCCGCGTCATGGCCCACGGCGTAGGCGGCGTCCGCGAGGGCTTCCACCGGGGTGGCCACGCCCGAGCGCACGGGATCGACCTGAAACTGCACGCCCCGGAAGGTGGTGACGGTGAGGGGCGTGGTCTCCCGGTCGCCCCAGCCGCGGGAGCGGAGCAGGGACTCGGTCTCCTCGCGGGTCAGGCCGCTGACGTTGAGGTCGCCCACATAGACGTAGCTGACGTTCTGCTCGCTTTTGGATATGTAGTAGCCGAGAAACAGCCCGCCCATGGCGATGATCACCGCGAAGGCAAGCACATAGACCAGAAAGGCCGCAAATTTTCTCATAGGTTCCTCCTTCCCGGTCGCCGGGGCACGGGATCCGCCCGGCGCCGAGTTCGGGTGCTGTTATCAATTTTGTATATTATATAGAGATTGCGGCACAAAATCAACCACTATCTTTTTGAAAGTGAAAAGTGAAAATTGGAAAGTGAAGATATGGAGAGTTTGGAGTTGGCATAAAAACTGTCATCCTTCGCGCAGGCAAAGAATGACAGGCTTTGGGAGCTGATTGTGTATGCGCAATTCTTGGCTCCCCCTTTGGGGGAGCCATGGGAGGCGCCGTTACTCCTCCTCGCGCATGGTGTCGAGCAGGCGGTGCAGGAGGGTGTAGAGCTCGATGGCGTCCTTGGGGTCAAGCTCGATGCAGGAGGCCATCTGCTGCGGGATGATTGCCGCGCGCGTTTTGAGGGCCTTCCCCTCTTCGGTCAGCGTGAGCAGGAGGTTTCGCTCGTCCTTCTCGTCGCGTTTGCGGGTGATATAGCCCATGGCCTCCAGCTTCTTGAGTACCGGCGTGAGCGTGCCGGAGTCGAGGAACAGCCGCCGCCCGAGCTGACGGGAGCTCAAGCAGGGCGTCTCCCACAGGACCATCATGGCGATGTACTGGGTATAGGTCAGGCCGATGTCGTCCAGGAAGGGGCGGTAGCGCTTGACCACCTCGCGCGCGCAGGCATAGAGCGGAAAGCAGAGCTGACTGTCGAGCAGCAGGGCGGTATCGGCTTGTGTGCGGTTTTCTGTTTCCATGGTTGTATACCTTTCCCGGTTGTGATGTTATGGAGGCGATGGATAGCAGCGCTTGGCTCCCCCTCTGGGGGAGCTGGCACAGCCGATCTCCCGCGAGGCTGTGACTGAGAGGGCTGTCGGTCCTTCTGCCTGGGTGCAGGCCGGGGGACCCTCTCAGTCACCAGTGTGCGCACTGGTGACAGCTCCCCCAGAGGGGGAGCCAAGTGGGATGGTGTGTTTTCCCCGGGGAGAAGGACAAAAGCTCTCTTCGCAATTGAATTAAATCAGCTCCGCGATCTTTTCGCGCACGAGCTTCATGTCGGCGGTGGGCTCAAAGCGGGCCTTGATATTGCCCTCGCGGTCGATGAGGAACTTGGTGAAGTTCCACTTGATGTTGCCGTTATTCTTGTAGTCCTTGTCCATCTTCTTGGCAACGCCCGCCATCATGAGCGCCATGGGGCTCTTGCCGAAGCCCTCGAAGGTGGTGGCGGTGGTGAGGTACTTGTAGAGGGGGATGGCGTCGTCGCCGTTTACGTCGATCTTGGAAAACTGCGGGAAGGTGATGCCGAAGCGGCCCTGGCAGAAGCTGTGGATCTCCTCATCCTCGCCGGGGGCCTGGTTGCCGAACTGGTTGCAGGGGAAGTCCAGGATCTCGAGGCCCTTGTCGTGGAACTCGTCATAGATTTCCTGCATGGGGCCGTACTGGGGCGTGAAGCCGCAGGCGGTGGCAGTGTTGACGATGAGCAGGACCTTGCCGGCATAGTCCTTCAGTGCGACCTGGCTGCCGTCCTGGGCGGTAACGGTGAAATCATAAACGTTCATGTGTGTGCCTCCTTAATTAATTGTGTTCAATTGATTTAACGTAACTGATTATACGCAATCAATTCCGATTTGTCAAGTGGGTCTGTGCATATTTTTTCGCAAAAGCAAAAAGAATAAACGCAGCGGAAACCATCGGCTTTAGTCAGCAAGTACCAGCTCACGGACTGTCATTGCGAGCCAGTGCTCACACTGGCGCGGCAATCCGTACTCCCAGCGGCCAGCTTCGATTTCTGAGTTATTAAGTGCCTCCGGCGGGCGGATTGCCACGCCAACGCTGCGGCGCTGGCTCGCAATGACAGGATTGAAGGTGATGCCGCCTCATCTTGCATTGGGCGGCCCGGCTATGGTATGATAGGCGCGGAAAATATCCGCCGAGGAGGGCCGCGCCATGTGCACGCTCAGCATCGTGATCCCCGTATACAATGTGGAAAGGTATCTGCCGAAATGTCTCGACTCGCTGCTCATCGAGACTTCCGTCCCCTATGAGATCATCCTGGTAAACGACGGCTCCACCGACGGCTCGCTCGCGGTCGCGGAGGGTTACCGCGCGCGCTTTCCCGAGCGCGTCAGCGTCATTACCACCGAAAACATGGGCCAGGGCAACGCCCGCAACGTGGGGCTTGAGCGGGCAAAGGGCGAGTTTCTGTACTTTATCGACAGCGACGATTACCTCGCCCCCGGCGGGATGGAGGGGATTTTGTCCTGCCTCAGAGAGGACTTTGACATCTGCATTTTTGACAGCATCGCCGTCAACGCCGACGGGAAAGAGCTCAAGTACATGCCCGGCTTTCGCGGGGAGGACCGGCAGCTCAGCCTGCGCACCCATCCCGAGCTTCTTTTGCAGCAGCCGGACGTGTGGAACAAGATCATCCGCCGCTCGCTGTTTCTCGACTCCGGGGTGCGCTTTCCGGTGCGCGTGTGGTTTGAGGACCTCGCCGCCATCCCGAAGCTCTACCAGTTTACGGACAAAATCCTCTACGTGCCGAAAGCTTATCACCGCTATCTGCAGCGCCGCGACTCCGTCACCAGCACGAGCAAGGCCATGCGAAACCTCGAGATCATCCCGGCGGTGGACGCGCTGTGGGATTTCTACCGCGGCTGCGGGCGCTTTGACGAGCTTAAGGACGAGCTCAAATACCTCGCCTTTCACGACGAATTTCTCACAAGCTCGGTGCGGGCAAACCTCGCCGACTGGCGAAGCGGCGCGCAGGAGGAGCTGATGCGGGATTTTCTGCAAAAGGTCCCGGATTACGGGAGCAATCCCTATGTCCGGCGCAGCTCCCGGCAACACAAGCTGCTCGCGTGGCTGCTGCTGCACAGGATGCGCGGATGCGTGCATGCCATCATGAAGCTCAACGATCTGAGAAAGCAGAAGCAATATTGAACGGGAAAAGACGCGCTGCAATATGCAACCCCGTCATTCCGAACCAGTGACCGATGTCACTGGTGTGGGAATCCGTCTCTTTTACGAAGGAGAAAACGGATTGCCACGACCAGTTTGAGAACTGGTCTCGCAATGACGCGCATTTTGCAGCGCGTCCTTTTTCCTATATGCGGTTTTTCACGCGCAGGATGAGCTGCGCCGCCTGCTCCAGGCCGTGGTAGTTTAAGAACATGATGATCCTGCGCTTTTGCGTCTCGGCGCGAAAGCTCGGGCAACGCGTCAGGTGCGGGATCTTCTCATGGGCATAGCGGCGGAAGGCGCGGATCACCTCCGCCTTGTCCGGCGCGTCCTGTCTGGCAAGACGGCTGATGGAGTCGAGCACGACATGGTTGATAACCAGAAAGTCGAAGTCCTCCCGCGCATCCTCGCCGATCTCGCGCTCGATAAGCTCCATGATTTTCAGCATGTCCAGATTCTTGCGGGCGTTATTGTTGTGCATGGTGGATTCCTGCCCGCGGCGGTAGACATACAGGGGCTTGGGGATGAACTCCGTGCGCTTTGAGCGCAGGAGCATCACGGCGGAAAAATAGAAATCCTCGTACCACAGCCCCTCGGGAAAGCGCAGGTCCCCGATCAGGCTGCGGCGAAAGATCTTGTTGCAGCTCGAGCCCGCCGCGCTGAGGGGATGGTCCTGAAAGCAGGCCGGGAGAGTCTGCTCGCGCCCGTCGGCATAGTGCTCCAGGAAATCGCAGACAACCACGTCCGCCCCGGTTTTCTCCGCCCGGTCCAGCAGCTTTTCGTACATGTCGCGCTCGATCCAGTCGTCGCTGTCCACAAAGCCGACATAGTCCCCCGAGGCCATCGGCAGGGCGGCGTTCCTGGCCCTCCCCTGCCCGCCGTTATTTAGATGGAGGGTGTGCACTTTGTCGGGGTATTCCCTCGCGTAGCGGTCGGCGATCTCACCCGAGCGATCGGTCGAACCGTCGTCCACGAGGAAGATTTCGAGGTCAGAAAGCGTCTGGTTCAAAAGCGAATCCACGCATTCCTCCAGATACTTTTCCACATTGTATACCGGTACGATCACGCTCAGCTTCATAGCCACTCTCCTCTCCAGGTGCACACGCGGCCCACCGGGCACACGCAGGTCTGATAATGGATCAGTCCCAGAATCAGCGACAGATAGATCGACACATTGGGTCTTCTGAGTACCGCCCCCGAATACTGTGCGATGCCGATGAGCAGCACGAAGCACAGCAGCACGATGAAGTTATCCGCCGTGAACGCGCTGCGAAGGTCCTGCAAAAGCCGCCGCGCGATCAGGAAGGCAAAGTACGCAATCAGGCACACGTAGGCCGCAAAGCCCACATAGCCGCAGTAGTAGAAAATGGCGGGCCAGTCGTTTTCAAGGTCCACGCCGCCGTTGAGCCAGGCCGCGGAGATGTCGATGCCGAAGAGCTTTGTCAGCGTGTCGCTGTGGTCCCACATGAGCGAGACATAGGCCCGCTTGAGAGCGCGGGTGTTGAGGAGGATGGTGGTGTCGGCGGTGAAGCCGTACTTTGCCATGATCTCGTCGATGTCATAGCGCTCGAACATATCCGGGGATAAGATCCACAGGCACTTCCAGTAAAAGTCCTCGTAGCGCTTGTGCATCTCGGGGTCGTTTAAGATCTCCTCGCGGCTGACCTGATCGGGAGCGGTAGACAGCTCGGCCTCAAACTCGCTCTGGGTCTTTTCCATGAAGTCCGTCTGGCTTTGGCGCACGCGGGCCTTCGGCGTCAGCGGATAGCAGACCGCCGCCAAAACGGCGACCGCCACCAGCACCCCCACCGCAAGGCGGCTGTAGGACGCGCCGCGCACCAGCTTCTCCAGCGGCAGGAAGATCGCAAAGCCGAGGAAAATGAGGAAGATCGAGAGATAGCAGGTCATGGTGCCGTTGGTGAAGAGCACCAGCGCCGCGAGCACCGGAACTAAAATGTTCACGGCCTTCTTGTCGGATTTGACCGCGCAGAACACCGAGAAGGCCGAGAGCACGACGAGGATGGTGCTGTTTGCGGTGCGGTTGTCGTCGATGACCCAGCCGCTCACGCCGAGGCCCTCGCCGTAGGTCACATTGGAGGTGCCGGTCAGAACGCTTAAGCCCAGGCCCAGGGCCGTGATGCCGGCGGCGAAGAAGAGGCCCCAGTAGACCTGGTTTCGGGTCTGGGCGTCCCGGATGGCGTAGACAAAGCAGAAGGCCAGCACCGGCATCTGGGCGATCTTCGCCATGTAGGAGATCTCATAGCTGATACTCACGATCCCCACCCGGCAGAGATTTAAGACGTGCAGAGCGCACAGAATCCCCACCGCGCCCAGCAAAAGCGCGAAATTCCGCCTGTCCTTCTTGTCCTTGATCGTAAACAGCAGCCAGACCGGCAGCAGCACCATCACCAGAAGCCGTATCGCCCCGGCCACGGTCGCGCCGCCGTCGGGCTTTTGCGTCCAGAAGGCCAGCATGTCCAGCAGCGGCTGGGCGGCGATCAGGAGCATCAGCCAGTGATTGCGCAGGAAAAGCGCCGCGCGCGCTCTCGAAATCTTTTGTTTCTTCATCCGATCACCGTAAACCATTTCTCCGCGATCTTCTCGCGTGTAAAGAGGGCGGCGTGTTCGACGGCCTTCTCCCCCATGCGCCTTCTCGTCTCCTCGTCGCCCATGAGCGACACGAGGCTGTCTTCAAATTCCGCCCGCTCCCCCTCCGGGACAAGGCGGCCCGTCTCGCCGTCCTTGACCAGAAAGCCGGGGCCGACACGCACATCGTAGGCAACGATCGGCAGGCCGCAGCTCTGGGCCTCCAGGAGGACGAAGGGGAAGCCCTCGGAGCTGGAGGACATGGCGTAGAGCGAGGCACGCAGCATCTCACTCTGGACGGCGGCGTTGTCCGTCTGGCCGGGCAGGTCGATGTAGCTTTCGGCATTGTGTTCCGCCACATAGCGGCGTATGCGCTCCAGATCTTCGCCGCCGCCGAGGATGCGCAGCCGCCAGTCCGGCGCGCGCTCGTGCAGGGAGACAAACTGCTCCGTCAGCAGGTCAAAGCGCTTGACAGCCGTCACTCTCCCCACGGCGAGCACCGTCTTCTCCCGGTTTTCAAAGGAGACCGAGGCGGGATAGCGCTCTAAAAAGTTCGGCATGTACACAAGCCTTGTGTGGCTGTTGTAGCCCTTCATGACCTGCGCCGCCTCTTCGACAAGCTGGGGCGTAAGCAGGCACAGCACATCGAGGTTCCGGTAGCCGTAGCGGAAGCCCCGGAGGTATTTCTTCTCAAAATTGTGGTCGTGGTGGAGCTGGCCGATTTTCAGGACCTGCTTTGCCCCGTATTTGGAAAGCGGCAGATTGTCCTCGTGCCGCGTGGTAATGAGCACGCCCTCGGTCACGTTGCGGATGATCTTGCGCACCGCTCGCCGCTTGCCGGTCAGGATGCGCAGGGCCCGCCTGCTCTCGCGCCAGAAGACCTTTGCATCCCGCCGCCGGATGGCCGCGTGCCACTCGTCGCGGTTCGGCACGTCGCGCAAAAGATAGCGCACGCTCACCCGCTCGTCCACCGGCATCACCGGCCCGCCCGGCATCTTGTACACGCTGTAAAGGCGCACGTCGCAGCGCTCGGCAAAGAGGTTTGCCATGCTGATGATGGCCTTCTCCACGCCCCCGGTGCCGAGGTGCAGGGCGATGATGTTGACCTGCTTTTTCCGCGTTTTGGGATCGACGGGCGGCTCGTCGGCAAGGCGGCCGATGCGGCGGATGATCTCGGCGTTGTATTCACGCAGGTCGTCGCGCTGCTTCTCCGTCTTCTTTGCCGCCGCGAGGGCCGGGACGATGTCCTCGTAGCCCTTCAGCCCCTCGCTGTAAATTTCGAGGTTTTTCGTGCAGTAGAGCGGCAGGCCCAGGGCCCGCGCCTCCATGATGTTCAGCGGCTGCCCCTCGTAGCGGGAGGTGGAGACAAAGGCGTCCATCTTGTCCATGTACACGAAGGGGTTTTTCTTCTGGCCGAGGAAGGTCACGTAATCCGTCAGGCCCAGGCTGTCGCGCTGGTACTCGAGCATGAGGCGCTTGTCCCCGTCGCCGATGATGTAAAGGTGCACGTCCTGTCTGAGCTCCACGAGGCGCTGCATCTGCTCGAGCATGATGTCGTAGCCCTTCTGGTGACAGAGCCTGCCGATGGCCACGAGGTTGAGTTTATCCGGGTCCACGGTAAAGTCCGTCTCTTCGGCGGCGCCCCGGTAGATTTCCCCGGTGTCGATAGTGTTCTGGATGACGGTGAAAGGCTTGTCGTACATGCCGCTGCACTCCTGAAACGGCCCGATCACACCCTTGGACACGCCCACAAACTCATCATAATATTTGAATTTATCCTTGAAATTGTGCCACAGGACCCGGTACTTCCACTCGTTTTCAAGCTTCACGCTCACGTTGTTGTGGATCCACATCACGCGGCGCTTTGCCGGTACGGTCAGGGCCCCGAGGGCGCAGGAGAACTGGTAGGAGTTAAAGTCGATGGCGACATCGTAGGGCTCCTTCACGTCCGAAAAGTCGAGGCTTATGAGCTTTCTTGCCGCGTCGAAGGGCATGAAGGAGAAGATGCGCGGGATGGGGCGGAGGTACTTGATATGAAGCTGAGGCGGGAAGCTCACGTCCCAGAAGCGCTTGGACTCCGAGAGGTACAGATCGACCTCGTAATGCTCATAATCGAAGTTCATCAGCAGGTTCATGATGGATTTCTGAATCCCGCCGACATCCAGATTGTCCTGGAAAAATGCGATCCTTTTCATGTGCCCCTCCTTTCCCGTTGATACTTTTATCATTTTACCGCAAAATAGTATTTCTGTAAAGCAAAAAGGCACCTTCCGTGCGGAAGATGCCTTCTTGTTTTGTGGTAATTACAGGCGCTCCTTGACCTTGGCCGCCTTGCCCACGCGGTCGCGCAGGTAGTAGAGCTTTGCTCTGCGGACCTTGCCCTTGCGGACGGTGGTGACAGAGACGATGGAGGGAGAGTGCACGGGGAAGACCTTCTCGCAGCCGACACCGTAGGAGATGCGGCGGACGGTGATGGTCTCGTTGATGCCGCCATGCTTCTTGGCAATGATGGTGCCCTCGAAAGCCTGGGTGCGCTCACGGTTGCCTTCCTTGACACGGACGAGAACACGGACGGTATCGCCCACGTTCATTTCGGGCAGTTCCTTCTTGGTGTACTGCTCGGAGAGAATTTTTACCAGATCCATTTTATGATCCTTCCTTCATATAGACGTTCTTATCAGAGGGACAATGCCTTGACAGCGGACCGCCTTTCTCGTGGCTGTACGGTTCACCCGCACAAGCTATGGTAGTGTAACACAGTTTGTGAAACAATGCAAGAGTTTTTTGACGGGGGGTTAGGATTGCGCGCTCCTCCTTGGCTCCCCCTTCGGGGGAGCTGGCACAGCCGATCTCCCGCGAGGCTGTGACTGAGAGGGCTGTCCGTCCTTCCGACCGGGTGCAGACCGGGGGGCCCTCTCAGTCACCAGTGTGCGCACTGGTGACAGCTCCCCCAGAGGGGGAGCCAAGGGGGGGTGGGCGTGTTTACTGCCTCCCCCAAAGGGGGGAGCCAAGAGCTCACCGAAACACTTCCATGTTCTCCAGATAGTTCTCGATCCTCGTGAACTTCTCAAAGTCCGGGGCAATCTCCGGTCTGAGCTGGCGCAGGGCGTCGGCGAGGAGGGCGGGGTTCAATGTCGGCTCCTGCGCGGAGATGACGGCGTGCAGGCGCACTTCCCCCTCCCCCGCTGTGAAGGCGATGTCCCGGACGGCGGGGCGGATATCGCTCTGGCCCACGCCGCGCTTGGTCTTCTTTGTGATGACGATGCTTTCCTGCGCGTAAAAGTCCGTCAGGGCCTTCGCCATTTCCTGCGTGTCCCGCTCGTCATATTCAAAGCTGCCCTCGATCTCGAGGTATTTTAATAAGGCGACCTTGCTCACCTGCTCATAGCAGTCCGTGACCCGGATCCCCTCCGGCATCACGGCGGTCAACCTTGCGGGCAGCTCCTTGAGGTTGGCATCCGCCTTGAGACGAAAGTCCATGATCTCGCAGTGGCTCGCCACGCCCACCGACAGCGGCAGGGCAATGGAGATCTGCGGGTGGGGGTTGAAGCCCTCGGAGTATTTGAGTTCATAGCCCGCGCGGGAGAAAGCCCGCTGCATGGTGTGCATGAGGTCCAGATGGGAGATGTACACCGCACGCCCGGTCTTTTCAAAGCGCAGTCTGAGCTTATCCATCGCACTTGCCCCCTTCCATAAGTCTGAGCGCCCCGCAGGCCGAACACTGGTGGCGGCAGTCCGGCGAAAGCGTGGAGGTATAGCACTTCTCCCGCTCGCGCTTGAGGTGGTCCTTTTTAACGCCGACGTCGATCATGTCCCAGGGCAGGACCTCGTCCACGTCCCGCTCACGCTCGGCGTAGAAGCTGACCGAGAGGCCGTGCTTCTCCATGGCGTCCATCCAGCGCTGATAACTGAAGTAATCCGTCCAGGCGTCGAGTCTGCCGCCGTTTCGCCAGACCTCTTCCAGCACAGGCCCTAAGCGCCGGTCACCGCGGGAAAGTACGGCTTCGACGACACTGGTGTCGGCGTCGTGCCAGTTGTAGACCACGTTGCGGGAATTGATGCTCGCGCGCAGGAGATTTACCCGGCGCAGATATTCCTCTTTTGTGATCTGGGGCTCCCACTGGAAGGGGCTGTGGGGCTTGGGGATGAAGCAGGAGGTGGAGACGGTGATCTTCACGCCGCGGTTTTTGTTCTTCGCGTTTTCCCGCCAGCAGTGGAGGATGCGGCCCGCCATATCCGCGATGCCGACGATGTCCTCGTCCGTCTCGGTGGGAAGGCCCAGCATGTAATAGAGCTTGACGGAGTTCCAGCCGCCGGCGAAGGCGATGGCGCAGGTGTGCAGGAGATCGTCCTCGGTGACGTTTTTGTTGATCGCGTCGCGCAGGCGCTGGCTTCCGCCCTCGACCGCGAAGGTCAGGCCGCTTTTGCGCACCTTCTGGAGCTTTTCCATGATCTCCATGGAGAAGTTGTCCGCGCGTAAACTCGGCAGCGACAGGCCGATGCTGCGGCTCTCGCAGTAGTCCAGCAGCCCGTCGCACAGCTGCGGCAGGGGCCGGTAGTCGCTGGTACTCAGGGACAGGAGCGTCACGTCCTCATGGCCCGTGTTTTTGAGGGTTTCGATGCCCTGTTTGACCAGGGTCTCGTATTTCTTGGCGCGGATGGGGCGGTAGATATAGCCCGCCTGGCAGAAGCGGCAGCCGCGCACGCAGCCGCGAAAGAGCTCGAGATTGACCCGGTCGTGCACCACCTCGGTGGAGGGGACAATCGGGTTCGTGGGATAGGGGGCCTTGTTCAGGTCGACGATCACACGCTTCAATACCTTCTCCGGCGCGCCGTCCTTCGGCGTGATGGAGGCGACCGTGCCGTCGGCGTTATAGGCGATATCGTAGAGGGAGGGCACGTACACCCCGCCGATCTGCGCGGCCTTGATGAGAAAGTCGCGCTTTGACCAGTTTTCAAGCTTCGCCGTGCGCAGGAGGGTCAGAAGCTCGTTGTTCATCTCCTCGCCTTCGCCCACCACAAAGAGGTCGATAAAGTCCGCCATGGGCTCGGCGTTGACGCAGGCGGAGCCGCCCGCAAACACCAGGGGCAGAAGCGCCGTCCGCTCGGCAGCGTGCAGCGGGAGGCCCGCCTGGTCGATCATGTCGAGCACCGTGGTATAGGCCATCTCATAGCCGATGGAAAAGGCAATGGCGTCGAATTTGTCGAGGCTGTCCCCACTTTCCAGGGCGTAGAGGGGCAGGCCCGCCTTCTTCATCTCGTCGTACATGTCCCCCCAGGGGGCGAAGACCCGCTCACACCAGACGAAATCCAGGCTGTTCATGGTGTGATAGAGGATGCTCATGCCGAGGTTTGACATGCCGATCTCGTAGGTATCGGGAAAGCAGAAGGCCAGGCGCAGGTCGACCTGCGTCTTGTCCTTGATGATCTGGTTATATTCCCCGCCCGTATAGCGCGCGGGCTTCTGCACCCGGGGCAGGATGCGCTCGAGTCGTTTGTCCATAGTTATCTCCTGTAACGGGATTCTTACGATTCGAAGTGAGTATCGGCTTAACGCAGCTTCATAGCTCCCTTTGCGAAAGGGAGCTGTCATGGCCGATCTCCCGCGAGGCCATGACTGAGGGATCGACTGTCCTGCGCAAAGCCTTGTCAGAACGGAGCGCAAGACGGGAAAATCGATCCCTCCGCCCCTGCGGGGCACCTCCCTTTTTCCAAAGGGAGGTAAGACACATGTTGCTGGCTAAAGCCGATACCCATATTATTCTATATGATTTGATCGCTTTTTACAAGTGCTTCCTGCTCGTTTTGGAAAAGCAGCAGCCAGATCGCGGCGGCAAGCGGGGCGGTGCTCTTCTTCCATGCGGCGAGCACTACCCCGCCCAGAAGCAGCAGTGCAAGCAGCGCGGCGCTCACCGTCCGGCAAAGCCTCTCCCCGCGCGTCTCGCCGAGGGTCAGGACGCAGATCTGGGAAAACACCCGCCCCCCGTCCAGGGGCATGAGCGGCAGGAGGTTGAAGGCCGTGAGCAAAAGGCTCAGGCAGGCACTCTGTTTGAGCCACGGCACGTCCGTGAAGCCCGCGAGCGCGTAGACCGCCCCGCCGAGCGGCCCGGCGAGCGCGGCGACGATGTGACCGTGGGGGGAACATGTGCCGTCGTAGCCGATGCAGAGGCCCCGCGCGTCGAGGCTTATGCCGGTGATGCGCTGCCCCAGCAGAAGCAGCGCCGCGACATGGGAAAGCTCATGGACCGCCACCGGCAGCGCGATCATGGGCAGCAGCTTAAGTCCCCCGCGCGCGTACAGGCACGCCGTCAAAAGCACGGCGGCTAAACTCAGCCCCAGATTCCTGCGCTCCATGTCACCCCTCCCCTTCTTTGCAGGATATGGCACAAAGGCGGGAAATATGCCAGGTGCAGGACCGGGAAACCCTCTCCGTCGCTTCGCGGCACCTCTCCCGAAGGGGGGGGGAGGCAAGCCTTGGCTCCCCCTCCGGGGGATTGCGTGCCGCCGCCCTAAAGGACTAGCTTCGCGTCGCTGCCGGGGGCAGAAGAAGGCGGCAGGAGATCTCCGCAGCCGCACCGCTTTTCGTGCAGGCTCTAATGCCTGCGCGGAAACGGTAGATGCGGCAAGGCGGGCAAAACTGGCACCAGTGCCGCAGCACTGGTGACTGAGAGGGCTTGGCTCCCCCTCCGGGGGAGCTGGCACGGCGCGTCTCACGCAAGCGCCGTGACTGAGAGGGTGTTCGTTGACGTACAACCCTCTCCGCCCCAGTTTGCGAACTGGGGCACCTCCCCCAAAGGGGGGAGGCAAGCGCGCGGCGGGATGGACGTTCCTGGCTTGGCTCCCCCTCCGGGGGAGCTGTCATCGCCGTTCACGGCGATGACTGAGAGGGCTTCGGTCGACGCATAACCCTCTCCGCCCCAGTTTGCGAACTGGGGCACCTCCCCCAAAGGGGGAGGCAAGCGCGCGGCGGAAGATAAAAAAACAGCACCGGATTGCTCCGGTGCTGTGGGGATGCGCGATATGCGATCAAAGGGCGTTTGTCTTGTTCACGAGGGCGGTCAGATCGACGTATTCCTCGGGCTCGGTGGCGATGGTCTCGTCGGTCTTGACCTCAAAGTCGCGGTAGACCGTCAGGCCCGTGCCCGCCGGGATGAGCTTGCCGATGATGACGTTTTCCTTCAGGCCCACAAGGTGGTCCACCTTGCCCTTGATGGCGGCGTCGGTGAGGACCTTGGTGGTCTCCTGGAAGGAGGCGGCGGACATCCAGGAATCGGTTGCGAGCGACGCCTTGGTGATGCCCATGAGAAGCTGGGTGCAGGTGGCGGGGATGAGGCCCTGCTCGCCTCTCGCGGTGCGCTCGGCGATGTCCTTGTTGGCCGCCTTGAAGACGGAGATGTCGACCGTCGCGCCGGAGAGCAGATCGGTGCTGCCCGCCTCCTCGACGCGGACCTTGCGCATCATCTGGCGCACGATGACCTCGATGTGCTTGTCGTTGATGTCAACGCCCTGCTGGCGGTACACCTTCTGGACCTCGCTGGTGATATAGCTGCGCACGCCCTGGCGGCCAAACTCATCGTCGTTGATGCCGCGGATACGCAGGACATCATGCGGGTTCAAGGCGCCGGAGGTGAGCTCCTGGCCCTTGTCCACGTGGTCGCCGTTGTGCACCAGGATACCGGCGGAGTGCGGCACGGTGTAGACCATGGTGGCACCCTCGGCCTCATTGGTGATGGTGATGGAGTACATGACGCCCTTCTTGGCCTCTTCAATGCTGACGGTGCCGGAGATTTCGGCGAGGGTCGCCATCTTCTTGGGCTTGCGGGCCTCGAACAGCTCTTCGACACGGGGAAGACCCTGGGTGATGTCGTCGCCCGCGACGCCGCCGGTGTGGAAGGTACGCATGGTCAGCTGGGTGCCGGGTTCGCCGATGGACTGGGCCGCGATGACGCCGACAGCCTCGCCCGCGTTGACCGGGCGGCCGATGGCAAGGTTGATGCCGTAGCACTTGGCGCACACGCCGCAGCCCGCCTCGCAGGTCAGGACAGAGCGGATATACGCCTTGTGGATGTTGTGGGCTTCGAGGACCTTGGCATCCTCAGGCATGAGCATGTGATCGGTGTTAAAGAGCAGCTCGCCCGTCTCGGGATCGGTGATCGGGAGCGCCGGGAAGCGGCCGTGGATGCTGGTGCCGAAGGACTCGACCTCCTGGCCGCGGTCGTACACGGCGCCGGCCCACACGCCCTCGGTGGTGCCGCAGTCCTCCTCGCGGATGATGACTTCCTGGCACACGTCGACCATACGGCGGGTCAGGTAACCGGAGTCCGCGGTACGAAGGGCGGTATCGGCCATGCCCTTGCGGGCGCCTCTCGTGGAGATGAAGTACTCCAAGACGCTCAGGCCTTCACGGAAGTTGGACTTGATGGGGATTTCGATGGTCTTGCCGGAGGTGTTGGCCATCAGGCCGCGCATACCGGCAAGCTGACGGATCTGGTTCATGGAGCCGCGGGCGCCGGAGTTTGCCATCATGTAGATGGGGTTATACTCATCGAGCGCGCTGGACAGGGCGTCGGTGACGTCCTTGGTGGTCTTCTCCCATTCGGAGACGACCAGGCGGTAGCGCTCGTCGTCGGTGATGAAGCCGCGCTTGTACTGGCGCTCGATCTTGACGACCTCGTCCTCGGTGGCGTGGATGAGCTCGTACTTGGCACTCGGCACCGTCATGTCCGCAACGGAAATGGTGATGGCGCCCTTGGTGGAGTACTTGTAGCCCATGGCCTTGATGGAGTCCAGCACCTCGGCGGAGATGGTGAAGCCGTACTTCTGGATGCAGCGGTCGATGATGTCGCCGAGCTGCTTCTTGCCGACCTGGAAGCTGATCTCATGGTCAAAGGCGTGCTCGGGATCGCTGCGGTCGACGTAGCCCAGATCCTGGGGGATGGGCTCGTTGAAGATGATGCGGCCGACGGTGGTGACGATGATCTTCTTGGTCTCCACGCCGTCCACGGTCTTGGTGACTCTGAGGCGGATGGGGGCGTGCAGGCCCACGATGCCCTCGTTGTAGGCCATGATGGCCTCGGCGGAGTCGCGGTAGAGAAGGGTGGGCTTGTAGGCGATGAGCTTCTTGCCCTCGCGCTGAAGCTCGAGGTTCTTGCGGTAGATCTCATCGCCGGTGACGATGGAGCCGCGCTCGAAGTCGCTGTCGCCCGGATCGTCCACCAGCATGCGCTCGGTGCCCTTTTCGGCGGCGTCGATGCGCATCATGGTCAGGTAGTAGGAGCCGAGGATCATGTCCTGGGTCGGGACCGTGACGGGGTGGCCGTCCTGGGGACGCAGGAGGTTGTTTGCCGAGAGCATGAGGATTCTCGCCTCGGCCTGGGCCTCGGCGGAAAGGGGCACGTGAATGGCCATCTGGTCGCCGTCAAAGTCGGCGTTGTAGGCGGTGCAGACCAGCGGGTGCAGACGCAGGGCGCGGCCCTCGACGAGGATGGGCTCGAACGCCTGGATGCCGAGACGGTGGAGCGTCGGCGCGCGGTTGAGAAGCACAGGGTGCTCCTTGATGACATCTTCGAGCGCGTCCCAGACCTCGGTGCGCTGCTTGTCGACCATCTTCTTGGCGGACTTGATGTTGTTGGCAACGCCGTCTTCAACCAGCTTCTTCATGACGAAGGGGCGGAAGAGCTCGATGGCCATTTCCTTCGGCACGCCGCACTGGTAGATCTTGAGGTCGGGGCCGACGACGATAACGGAACGGCCGGAGTAGTCGACGCGCTTGCCCAGCAGGTTCTGGCGGAAGCGGCCCTGCTTGCCCTTGAGCATGTCGGAGAGGGACTTGAGGGCGCGGGAGTTTGCACCGGTGACGGCGCGGCCCCGGCGGCCGTTGTCGATGAGGGCGTCCACGGCCTCCTGCAGCATGCGCTTTTCGTTGCGCACGATGATGTCGGGGGCGTTTAACTGCTGAAGTCTTTTCAGACGGTTGTTGCGGTTGATGACGCGGCGGTACAGGTCGTTTAAGTCGGAGGTCGCGAAGCGGCCGCCGTCGAGCTGGACCATGGGGCGGATCTCGGGCGGGATGACGGGCAGGATGTCAATGATCATCCACTCGGGGCGGTTGCCGCTCTGGCGGAAGGCCTCGACACACTCAAGGCGCTTGACGAGCTTGGCCTTCTTCTGGCCGCCCGCGGTCTTGAGCTCCTCGCGCAGTTCCTCGGCGAGCTTCGTGCAGTCGATCTGGCTGAGAAGCTCCTTGATCGCCTCGGCGCCGATGCCGGCCTTGAAGTCGTCCTCATACTTCTCGCGCATCTCGCGGTACTCGCGCTCGGTGAGGATCTGGCCCTTCTGCAGCGGCGAGAAGCCGGGGTCGATGACGACGTAGTTTGCAAAGTACAAAACCTTTTCGAGCATGCGCGGGGTCATGTCGAGCATGAGGCCCATGCGGCTCGGGATGCCCTTGAAGTACCAGATGTGGGAGACGGGGGCGGCAAGCTCGATGTGGCCCATGCGCTCGCGTCTGACCTTGCTCTTGGTGACCTCGACGCCGCAGCGGTCGCAGATCTTGCCCTTGTAGCGGATCTTCTTGTACTTGCCGCAGTGGCACTCCCAGTCCTTGGTCGGCCCGAAGATGCGCTCGCAGAACAGGCCGTCGCGCTCGGGCTTGAGGGTGCGGTAGTTGATGGTCTCGGGCTTTTTGACTTCGCCGTAGGACCAGTTGAGTATCATTTCAGGGGAGGCAATGCCGATCTGAATGGCGTCAAAGGGTGTATAGCTCATGTTTCGTCCTCCTCACTATAATCATCGTCAGCGCCGAAGTCCGCGCCGAACTCGTCCTCGGGGACGTTCTCGATGCTGAAGCCGCTGTCGGCAAGCTCCTCATCGTCGGCGGCGTAGAGCTCATCCTTGAGCTCGGGGATGAAGTCGTCCTCATCCTCGTCCTTGAGCTCGATCTCGTTGCCCTGATCGTCCAGGACACGCACGTCGAGGCACAGGGACTGGAGCTCCTTGACCAGGACCTTGAAGGACTCGGGCACGCCCGGGGTGGGGATGTCGGTGCCCTTGACAATGGCCTCGTAGGTCTTGACGCGGCCGGTCACGTCGTCGGACTTGACCGTCAGGATCTCCTGCAGGGTGTAGGCCGCGCCGTAGGCCTCCATGGCCCAGACCTCCATTTCGCCGAAGCGCTGGCCGCCGAACTGGGCCTTGCCGCCCAGAGGCTGCTGGGTGACCAGGCTGTAGGGGCCGGTGGAACGGGCGTGGATCTTATCGTCGACGAGGTGGTGGAGCTTGAGGAAGTAGACCCAGCCGACGGTGACGTCGTTGTCGAACTTCTCGCCGGTGCGGCCGTCGTACATGACGCTCTTGCCGTCCTCGCGCAGTCCCGCCTGACGCAGGGTCTCGCGGATCGTCTCCTCGTTTGCGCCGTTGAAGGTAGGCGTCGCCACCTTCCAGCCGAGGGCCTGGGCCGCGTAGCCGAGGTGGACCTCCAGGACCTGACCGATGTTCATACGGGAAGGCACGCCCAGGGGGTTCAGGACGATATCGAGCGGGGTGCCGTCGGGCAGGTAAGGCATATCCTCACGCGGCAGGATGCGGGACACGACGCCCTTGTTGCCGTGACGGCCCGCCATCTTGTCGCCGACGGAGATTTTTCTCTTCTGCGCGATGTAGACGCGCACGACCTGGTTGACGCCGGGGTTCATCTCGTCGCCGTTTTCGCGGGTGAAGACCTTGACATCGACGATGATGCCGCTCTCACCGTGGGGGACCTTGAGCGAGGTGTCGCGCACCTCTCTGGCCTTCTCGCCGAAGATGGCGCGAAGCAGACGCTCCTCGGCGGTCAGGTCGGTCTCGCCCTTGGGGGTGACCTTGCCGACGAGGATGTCGCCGGCGGTGACCTCGGCGCCGACCATGATGATGCCGCGCTCGTCGAGGTACTTCAAAGCGTCGTCGCCGACGCCGGGGATGTCGCGGGTGATCTCCTCGGGTCCGAGCTTGGTGTCGCGGGAGTCGCACTCATACTCCTCCACATGGAGGGAGGTGAACACGTCCTCCATGACAAGGCGCTCGTTCAACAGGATAGCGTCCTCGTAGTTGTAGCCCTCCCAGTTCATGTAGCCGACCAGGATGTTCTTGCCAAGGGAGATTTCGCCGTTATTGGTGCTGGGGCCGTCAGCCAGGATGTCGCCCTCCTCCACGCGGTCGCCGGCGGAGACGATGGGGCGCTGGTTGATGCAGGTGCCCTGGTTGGAGCGTGCAAACTTGATGAGCTTGTAGTCCTTGATCTCGCCCGCGTCGTAGCGGACGGTGACGTGGCGGGCATCCACGCGCATGACGGTGCCGGGGCCCTCGGCCAGGACGCAGACGCCGGAGTCGACCGCGCACTTGTGCTCGATGCCGGTGGCGACGATGGGGGCCTGGGTGGTCAGAAGGGGCACGGCCTGACGCTGCATGTTCGCGCCCATCAGGGCACGGTTTGCGTCGTCGTTTTCGAGGAAGGGGATCATGGCGGTCGCGATGGAGATCATCATGCGGGGGCTTACGTCCACGTAGTCCACGTCCTCGCGGTTGACGGAGACGGTATCGTTGCGGTGGCGGCAGGTGACGCGCTTGTTGATGAGCACGCCGTTTTCGTCCACAGGCTCACTCGCCTGGGCGACGACATACTGGTCCTCCTGATCGGCGGTCATGTAGTCAACCTGATCGGTCACGCGGCAGGTGCCCTTCTCCACCTTGCGGTAGGGGGCGATAAGGAAGCCGTACTCGTTGGCTCTCGCATAGGAAGCGAGGTAGTTGATAAGGCCGATGTTCGGGCCCTCAGGGGTCTCGATGGGGCAGAGGCGTCCGTAGTGAGAGTAGTGAACGTCTCGCACGTCGAAGCTTGCGCGCTCTCTGGAAAGACCGCCGGGGCCGAGGGCGGACATGCGGCGCTTGTGGGTAAGCTCGGCAAGCGGGTTTGTCTGGTCCATGAACTGGCTCAAGGGCGAGGAGCCGAAGAACTCCTTGATCGCCGCTGTCACGGGACGGATGTTGATGAGGCTCTGGGGGGTGACGATATCCAGGTCCTGGAGGGTCATGCGCTCACGGATGACGCGCTCCATGCGGGAAAAGCCGATGCGGAACTGGTTTTGCAGAAGCTCGCCGACGCACCGCACGCGGCGGTTTCCGAGGTGGTCGATATCGTCGGCCTCGCCGATGCCGTGGGCAAGGCAGTTGAGGTAGTTTACGGAGGAGAACATGTCGTCGACCACGATGTGCTTGGGGATCAGAACGTCGATGTACTCCTTGATGGCGCTCTTGAGAGCGTCGCCCTGGTACTGCTGCATGAGCTGCTTGAGGACGATGCCGCGCACCTTCTCCTTGATGCCGAGCTCCTTCGGGTCAAAGTCGACGTAGCGCTTAATGTCGACCATGCCGTTGGAGAAGACGCGGACGGTCTTCCCTTCCACGTTCAGCAGGACGTCCACGACACCGGCGTCCGCGATCTCGCGGGCCTTGTCGCGGCTCAGGATCGTGCCCGGCTCGGCAATCAGCTCGCCGGTGAGGGGGTCTGCCACGGGGGCGGCCAGCTCGAAGCCCGCGATGCGCGGGAAGAGGGAGAGCTTCTTGTTGAACTTGTAGCGGCCCACGTCGCTGATCTCGTAGCGGCGGCGGTCAAAGAACAGGCCCTCGAGCAGGGTCTCGGCGGACTCGACCGTGGGGGGATCGCCCGGGCGCAGCTTGCGGTAGATCTCGAGCAGGCACTCGTCGCGCGACTGGGTGGTGTCCTTGTCGAGGGTGGCGATGATGCGCTCGTCCTCGCCGAAGATCTCCTTGATGCGCTCGTTGGTGGTGGCGCCGACGGTGGGATCGGCCACGCAGGAAAGCCAGGTTGCGCAGGACTCGGGCTTAAAGGCGCCCGCCTCGTTCAGCTCCGCGCGGTACTGACCCATGGCCTTGAGGAACCACGTGATGGGGAGCTTGCGGTTTTTGTCGATGCGCACGTAGAACATGTCGTTTGCGTCCGTCTCGTACTCCAGCCACGCGCCGTGGTACGGGATGACGGTGGAGCCGTAGGTCGCGATCATGGCCTTGTCGACGGTCTTGTCAAAGTACACGCCGGGAGAGCGCACGATCTGGGAGACGATGACGCGCTCGGCGCCGTTGATGATGAAGGTGCCGCCGTCGGTCATGAGCGGGAAGTCGCCCATGAAGATCTCCTGCTCCTTGATCTCCTCGGTCTCCTTGTTGCGCAGGCGCACACGGACCTTGATGGGAGCGGCGTATGTGGCGTCGCGGGCCTTGCACTCCTCCTCGGAATACTTGGGCTTCTCGTTCATCGAGTAGTCGATGAAGCTCAGCTCCAGGTTGCCGGAATAGTCGGTGACGGAGTCCACGTCGCGGAAAACCTCACGCAGGCCCGTCTCGAGGAACCACTTGTAGGAGCTCTTCTGGATCTCCAGGAGGTTCGGCATATCCATAATCTCCTGGGTGCGGGCAAAACTCTTTCGCAGAGTCTTGCCGTACATGACATCTCTTGGCATTGGCGCACTCTCCTTATCGTTTTGAAACGCCCGGCTGTGTTGTCAAAAGCTTTGCAGCCGGTGTTGATTTCACGGGATTGGGATGCTATACTTGACACACGATGAAGGTGGGGGCATATGTCCCCGCCTTTTACGAACATAGCAAGTTATTCTACCATTCCATATATGGGCTTGTCAAGTGGGGATTTTATAAATTTTGCCGCAGGGGCGCATGCTCCCGCGGCGGTTTTTTTCGTTTGGAGATTGGAGTGTCCCGGTTGACAAAAGCGCGCTCACGCCGTATAATAACAGTGAAGAGTAAACCACGCACACGGTTAGCTCCTCAAGATAGCTTTATTATTGCAGTCTAAGCTGCAAAACAGCCGTCACTTGTCCGGAGTGGCGGCTGCTTTTTTTGCGTTTATGCTCTTTGTCTTCCTGGAAGTTTCATAGACGATAATCGTCACAGTCCACTTCTTTATGTGGAAGGTCAAGCGCATACACACCACCCCCTTTCTTTTTCGGATAGGGGATGGAGCCAACCGCCTGCGTGTTTGTTGTTTACTCTTTTATCACCGTACCCTTTCGGGCGATTCTATTCTACAAAAGAAAAACCTTTTCGTCAACCTTTCCTGAAAATATAATTCATCCGGTAACGGGGTAGACTGAATATTTACTTCAGTTCTTCAAAGAGCGCATCCATATCGGTATAGCCCTTGATGGACGGGTCTTTTGCGATCCGTTCGGCCTCCAGCATGGCCGCAAGCGTGTCCCGATTCGGCTGGTTGATCGTGATCTCAAAGGGGATACGGCCTTCCCGCACGGCCTGACGGGCAAAAATATTGAACGCTGTCGACATGTTCATCCCCAACTCCCCGAACAGGGCGTCAGCCTGGGCCTTGAGGTCGGCATCCATGCGGATGCTGACGTTGGTTGAACCGGCCATGGAATCAGCTCCTTTCTTGTATCGTATACAAGTATATGCCGTTTGTACTGCAACATCAATACATTGTATGTAAATTTTTTGCAAATAGTTTCCCGATCATTCCGCGGGCAGGACCATCTCGGCGGCGAAGTGCGCGCCGTCGTTTTTGACCGTGAAGCTGCCGCCCAGGGCGGTCATGATCTTTTCGCAGGTGCGAAGACCGATCTTCGTGCTCTCCTTTTTCGTCTGCGAGGCGGAGACCGCGTTTGTGACACGGAGGCTGAGCGTCCCGGCGTTAAGCTCCGACACAATCTCCACCGGCTCTGAGGTGTCGGCGTATTTGCGGATGTTGGACTGGAGATTGTCCAGCACGCGCTTTAGGTACAGGGGATCGACCGTGACGGAGCACTCCCCTTCAAAGTCGCGGCGCTCGACCGTGCATCCCGCATCCCGGAGGTCAAATTCCATCTCGCCCAGAAGCTGCTCGAGCAAAAGCCTCGCGTCCATGCGCTCGGGGTTCATCTCGAGTTTCGCCTTGCCGTAGACCAGGAAGTAGCGGAACAGCTCGTCCGTCAGGTCCTTGAGCTCCAGAGCCTTGACGTAGGCCGAGGAGGCAAGCTGAGCGCGGGTGGCCTCGTCCTCGGCCTCATTGCACAGAAGCCCCAGGTAGCCGATGACCGCCGTCATGGGGGTGCGGATGTCGTGGGAGATGGCGGTGATGAGCTCGGTGTTGGCCTCCCATGCCTTTTTCTCGTTGCCCATGCGCTCGATGACCGAGCGGCGCATGTCGTCCACGGAGTCGGCAAGGCGGCTGAGCTCATCGTTGCCGGGAGCGGTGATGCTGCGCTCGAGGTCCCCGGCGCTCACGGCGGCGGCCTCCCTGGAAAGGCTGATGATGCGCTTGGTGAGGCGCCCGGTGTACCACATGAAGAGGGCAAGAAAGCTTACGCCCGCCGCCGCGAAGGCCGCGATGCTCACCAAAAGGCGCTGGCGCACCTGGGAGTTATCCCCGATGGCGACCTGATAAAGCCCGTCGGAAAAGCGGATGGGATAGAGCCTGCCGTGCACCTGGGGGTCGTAGCCGCTGTGGGTGTCGGGGTCGAGCCTGCCGCCGGCGTAAAGCTGCTGCTCCCGCCCGGTATTGAAGAGGAAAATGGTGACATACTCGTGCTCCGCCGTCCAGCGGGCCACGGCGGCGGTGTCGCGGCCGCTGATGCCCTGGGCGGAGACATAACGGCTGAAATCGGCGTAGAGCCGCGCCTTGCGGCGGTTGACGCTCTCCTCGCTCATGTAGCGGTCGCGGATGAGGACGGCGCCGAGCTGGCTGACGGCAAAGAACACCAGCGCCCCCAGGGCTAGGCCCGCAAGCGTCACCCACAGCACCCGCAGGCGCAGCGAGCCGCTTCGTTTCGTGTCAGTCAATTTGATAGCCCTTTCCCCAGACGGTGCGGATGATGCGGGGGTTGGAGGGGTTTTCCTCGATCTTCCGGCGCAGGTTCAGCACATGCACCATCACGGTGTTGCCCGAGCCGCTGAGAAAGCGCTCGCCCCACACAGCCTCGTACATGTCGGCGGCGGTGACGGTCTTGCCGCGGTTTTTGAGAAGATGCTCGAGGATGGAAAACTCCGTGTCGGTGAGCGTGATCTCCTTCTCCCCTCTTTTGACCGTGCGGCCCGTGAGGTCGATCTCCAGCCCCTCGACGGAGAGCGCCGAGGCGGGCTTGCCGCGGTACTGCTTATACCGGCGCAGGAGCGACTGCACCTTTGCCAGAAACTCCCCTTGGGAGAAGGGCTTGGACAGGAAGTCGTCGCCCCCGCTGCCGTAGGCGGAGATGCGGTCGGCCTCGGCGGACTTGGCGGTGAGAAAGAGGATGGGGACGTTGGAGAAGGCGCGGATCTTGTCGCAGGCTTCAAAGCCGTCCATGCCGGGCATCATCACGTCGAGCACCACAAGGTCGGTGTCCGGGTGGGTCTGCATGTACCGGACCGCCTCCGCCCCGTCGGCGGCCTCCGCCACGCCGTAGCTTTCGCGCAGCAAAAGATAGAGCACCTTGCGGATGTCGGGATCATCGTCACAGATCAGGATTTGGGATCGTTCGTCCATGGTTGGCACCTCGGTTTTAAAGTGAAAAGTGGAAAGTGAAGATATGGTGTCCGCTTCGCGGACGGAAATTATTGGGGGGAAAGGTTGACGAAAAGGCTTTTCTCCTGTAAAATATTGTCGCCCGTAAAGGTACGGTGAAAGAGTAAACAACAAACACGCAGGTGGATTGCGGGCCGCCGCTGCCTGCGGCAGATGAAGGCGGCACGGAATCTCCGCAGCCGCACAATTTGAGGACCTTCTCCAATGGAGGTCCTCAAATTGTATTCGCGGCAAGGTGGGACGGCTCCATCTCTCCCGAAAGGGGGTGATGCGTATGCGTCTGACCTTTCATGTAAAGAAGTGGACTGTCACGATTATTGTGCAGGAAACTTCCCGAAAGAAAGCCAGGACACATAACGGTAAAAAGTCGACCGCCACTCCCCACAAGTGACGGTCGCTTTGTGGCATAGGCCACAGCAATCTTAACTTCTTGAGGAGCTAACCGTGTGCGTGGTTTGCTCTTCACTGTTATTATACGGCGAAAATGCGCTTTTGTCAACCATTGCGCTTCATATCTTCACTTTCCACTTTTCACTTTCCACTTTCTTCATATTCTCTGTTTAAGAAAGCTTAAGAGATTTTTTTAGAATCTCATGCTATAATGGCGCCTGTAAAACAAGAAACCCATTCAGGAGGATTCCGCAATGATCAAGATGAAGAACATCGTATGCATGCTTTTGGTGCTTTGCATGGGCCTGTCCCTCGCCGCCTGCGGCAGGTCCGGCAGCTCCGGCAGCGCGCCGACCAGCACCCCCGAGGCCACCGCCGCGCCGGAAGATGTGTACGCTTCCGAATATAAAAATCTCTTCGGCAAGAGCAAGGACTATGTGAGCATCCGCTCTTACGCCGACGACGGGATGTATTTCAGCCGCTGGGAAAAGGTCGGCGAGAACATCCCCGAGGGCGTCAAGCCCCAGTATGAGGGCCAGTACGACGTTTACGAGACCTTCCTTTATTATATGGACTCCGACGGCAAGGTCACGAAGCTGGAAAACTACAAGGGCGTGGACGCGCCGGAAAACCCGGGCGACTACAAGGAGTATTTCTCCGGCAGCGACCTCAGCGGCATCCGCTTCACCCCCGACGGCTTTGTCACCCTGGAGACGGCCTACGCCTCCTGGAACGACGGGGACGGCAATTACGCCATGTACTCCGAGGAGTACTTCATGCACCAGAAGTTCACCCAGACCTTCTATATTCGCTCCTTCGACAAGCAGGGCAACAACCTCACCACCGCCGAGGTCAGCGTGCCCGAGGGCGGCTGGCTCGACGCCTACAGCATGCAGCTTGACGGCAAGGGCAACGTCATCGTCAACGACGGCCAGAAGCTGCGCGCCATCGGCCTTGACGGCGAGGATGCCTACGAGATCAGCGTCAACGGCTATGTAAACGGCGTGGTCCGCCTGCCCGACGGGCGCATCGCCGTCAGCACCGACGGGGAAAACGGAACGCTGCTGAGCATCCTTGACAGCGACAGCGGCAAGCTCGTCGACGGCGCGGCCGCCCCGAGCCTCGACCTCTACAGCACCGTCACCGGCAACGGCGACTACGATCTCTACTACACAAGCGGCTCCTGGTTCTACGGCTACAAGCTGGGTGACGCGGAGCCCACGAAGCTCTTCAACTGGATCAGCTGCGATGTCAACGGCAGCCGCGTCCAGGTGCTGGATGTCTCCGACGACGGCGTCATCACCGGCACGATTTCCAACTACGACCTCAAGGACAACACCTACTCCCTCGACCTTGTCACGGTCAAGAAGGTGCCCTACGACTCCGTGCCCCACAAGCAGCCCATCAACATGGCGGTCATGTACCTTGACTACAGCGTGCAGGACATGATCATCGACTTTAACCGCAAAAATGCCGAGTACCGCATCGAGGTCACCGACTACTCCGAGTACGCGGATCCGAACGCCGAGGACAAAAACGACGCGGGGCTTACCAAGCTCAACACCGAGATCCTCTCCGGCAACGTCCCCGACATTCTCTGCCTCAACGGCCTCAATTACCGCCAGCTTGCAAGCAAGGGCATCCTCGAGGACCTCTACCCCTACCTCGACAATGACAGTGAGCTCAGCCGCGACGACTTCTTCCCCAATGTGCTCAAGGCGCTGGAGGTCGACGGCAAGCTCTGCTCCACGGTCTCCGGCTTCTACATCAACTCTGCCATCGGCTCTGCCGACGTGGTGGGCGACGAGCCGGGCTGGACCTACGATGAGTTCAACGAGGCGCTTGCCTCCATGCCCGAGGGCTGCACCGCCTTCGACCAGTACGTGACCCGCGACGGCATCCTCTCCACCTGCCTGGCCCTCGACATGGCGGACTTTGTGGACTGGAACAGCGGCAAGGTCAGCTTCGACAACGAGGAGTTTATTAAGCTTTTGCACTTTGCCAACTCCTTCCCCACCGAGTTTGACTGGGAGAACTTCGACTGGTCCAAGGAGGACAGCACCGAGACCCGCCTGTCCCAGGGCAAGCAGATGCTTGTGCAGACCAGCGCCTACCGCATCGACGACATCTTCTACAATAACTACACGCAGTTCCTCGGCGGGCGCATCACCTACATCGGCTACCCCACCGCCCACGGCACCGGCAACATGATCAGCTTCTCCGATTCCGGCTACGCCATGAGCAGCAAGACCCCGTACAAGGACGCCTGCTGGCAGTTCCTGCGCGGTTTCCTGACGAAGGATTACCAGGAGAACAACGTCTTCTCCCTGCCGAGCCGCCTGGATGTCTTCGACCAAGAGGCCGAAGAGGCCGCCACCGTCCAGTACCAGAAGAACCAGGACGGTCAGTTCCTGCTCGACGACAACGGCGAGAAGATCCCCGTCGTGCGCAGCACCATCTGGAACAAGGACACCCAGAAGACCGAGGAGATCTACGCTCTGACCGAGGATCAGGTGCAGCAGATCCGCGAGCTCGTCCTGACCACCACCAAGGTCGCCGACTACGACCAGGCCATCCTCGACATCGTCAAGGAGCAGGCCGCCCCCTTCTTCGCCGGTCAGAAGACCGCCGAGGAGGTCGCCAAGCTCGTCCAGAGCAAGGCCAACATCTACGTCAACGAGCAGAGATAACCCTCTCAGTCACCAGTGCTGCGGCACTGGTGACAGCTCCCCCGGAGGGGGAGCCAAGTCTTGTCTCCCCCAGCCGCGAAGCGGCGATATGGGGGATTACGGGACGCCGCTGCCTGTGGCAGGAAAAGGCGTCGCGTAATCTCCGCAGCCGCGCCATTGGCGAGCCGTCGTGAAACAGGCTCGGGAATGGCAATGCGGCAAGGAGGGCAAAGGTGTCACGAAGTGACGGAGAGGGTTTTACAGCCCCGACAATTTGCCGGGGCTATTTCCTTGCAATTACCCGAAACCTGTGCTATACTTCATTAGATAGATTATGTAGACCTCGCGAAGTGCGGAAAACCGAAAGGCAGCGGCATGAACAAGAGAAAGGAAATGCGAAAAAAGAGACGGGCCGATTTTCTCAAAAGCCTGTGCTTTCTCATGCCGAGCCTTCTGGGCGTGGGCGTGTTCTTCATCCTGCCCTTCGGCGTGGTGGTCTACTACTCGATGATCGACGGCGTAGCCTCGCGCAATTTCGTGTTTCTGGATAACTTCAAGAAGCTCTTTCAGAATTCCGCCTTTCGCATGGCGTCGATCAACACGTTGAAATTTTCCGCGATGGCGGTGCCGCTGGCGGTGGTGCTGTCCATCGTGCTGGCGCTGATGCTGGAGTGCCGCATCCCGATGAAGAGCCAGTTTCGCACCTTCTTTCTGAGCCCCATGATGGTGCCGGTGGCGTCGGTGGTGCTGATCTGGCAGGTGCTGTTTAACTACAACGGCACGGTCAACGAGTTTTTGATGCTCTTCGGGGCCAAGCGCATCGACTGGCTCCAGTCGGAGTACAGCATGATCGTGGTGCTGGTGCTGTTTCTGTGGAAAAACCTCGGCTACTTCATGATTTTGTTCATGGCGGGCCTTGCCAATATCCCGAAGGAGCTTCTGGAAGTGGCGAACGTGGAGGGGGCCTCGGCCTTTTACAAGTTCTTCAACATCAAGCTGCGCTACCTCTCCCCCACCGTTTTGTTCGTGACCATTTTATCGCTCATCAACTCCTTCAAGGTCTTCCGCGAGGTATACCTGCTCACGGGCGACTACCCCTATGAAAGCCTCTACATGCTCCAGCACTTCATGAACAACACCTTCCGTTCGCTCGACTACCAGAAGCTGTCGGCGGCGGCGGTGGTGATGGCGCTGGTGATGGTGGTGCTGATCGCGCTGCTGTTCTGGATCGAGGACGCCTTCGGAAAGGATGTGGAGGGATGAAGAAAAAGCATCCGCCCAGAAGACGAAAGCAGCATGTCTTCGGCCGGGCGGCGATGTTCGTGCTGTGCCTTGTATTCTCGGTGCTGTTTCTGCTGCCGACGGTGCTGACCATCACAAACTCCTTCATGTCCGAGGCGGAGATCAAGTCCAACTACGGCATGGTCTTCTCGACGACCGAGGGCGGCTTTGTCTCGAAGACGGTCAACCTCAAGTTCATCCCGGACAAGGTGACGCTGCAGCAGTACATAACGGGCTTAATCAAGTCCCCCGAGTATTTATTGAAACTTTGGAACAGCATCCTGCTCGTGGTGCCGATCGTGGTTTTCCAGGTGGGCATCGCGTCGGTCGCGGCCTACAGCTTCACCCGCTGGCGCGGAAAGATCAGAAGCGGCATCTTTTTCTTCTATGTCATTTTGATGCTCATGCCCTATCAGGTCACGCTGGTGCCGAATTACTTGATCAGCGAGTGGCTGGGGATCTTAAATAAGCCCTGGGCGATCATCCTGCCCGGCATCTTCGCGCCGTTCTCGGTGTTCCTGCTGACCAAGTTCATGCGGCGCATCCCCTATTCGCTCATTGAGGCCGCCAAGGTCGACGGTGCGGGCGAATGGGAGATCTTCACCCGCATCTGCCTGCCCCAGTGCCGCTCGGCGCTGTACTCGATCGCGATCCTTGTGTTCATCGACTACTGGAACATGGTCGAGCAGCCGCTGATCTTATTGCAGGACTCCGACGCCCAGCCTTTAAGCGTCTTCCTCTCGCGGGTCAACACCGGCGAGATCGGCCTTGCCTTCGCCATGGCGACGATCTACATGATCCCCTCCCTGCTGCTGTTCCTGCACGGCGAGGAGTATCTGGTCGAGGGCATCGCAAACTCGGGAAGCGTGAAGGGATAAGCCTCTTGCCTCCCCCAGCCGCTTGCGGCGTTTGGGGGAGGGGGACCGCTTCAGCGGTGGAAGGGGTTTTGTACGTTGACCGGCAACTCCCTCAGTCACCAGTGTGCACACTGGTGACAGCTCCCTCAAGGAGGGAGCCTAACCCCTCCGTCGCTTCGGGCGCCTCCCCTTTCAAGGGAGGCAAGTAACGTCCACCCCCTTGGCTCCCCCTTCGGGGGAGCTGGCACCAGTGCCGCAGCACTGGTGACTGAGAGGGTCCCCGTCGACGCACAGGCCCTCTCCGTCGCTTCGCGACACCTCCCCCATGCCGCCGCTTCGCGGCTGGGGGAGGCAAGTATAACATTTCAATCTCCGCTTGACTGAGGTGCTGCATGGAAACCACTGTCAAAAAACGTGAATGGGTCAAGGACGCCGCCATACTCTTTCTGGCGGTGCTGCTTGTGCTGACCTTTTTCTCCAATACCATCATGAACCGGAGCCTGCCCGAGGTCGCCACCGCCGCCGTCCAGAGCGGCAACATCATCGCCAAGGTGCGCGGCACCGGCACCGTCACCGCCACTGGCAAGCACCAGGTCAAGGCCAAGGAGACCCGCACCATCCGTTCCGTCATGGTCAAGGTGGGCCAGGAGGTAAACGTCGGCGACGTGCTCTTCGTCCTCGGCCAGGGCGACGAGACCGCCCTGGAGACCGCGAAGGAAAAGCTCAGGACCTTGCAGTACGACTACGAGCGCCAGGCCGTGAACGCCCCCATTTATGACGGCAGCACCTATGACCGCGCCGTGGACAATGCCTATGCCAGAATACTCCGCGCCGAGCAGGATCTCAACCAGGCCCAGCAGGCCTATGATCTTGCGCTTGCTCGTGATTCCGCCGCCGATATTCAGGCAACAAATGCGGAGATCGCCAAGGTCGAGGCCCAGCTCAACAGCATTTCCAGTGAGCTTAACAGCGCAAAAGCATCCTATAACGAGCGTCTGGATGAGGCTTGGGCGCGTGTCGACAGAGCCCAGCAGGAATTTGACAACGCCTATTACGGCAGCTCCTACGGCGGCGGGGAATATTATGAAGAAATACTCCCGGAAGAAGATGTGTTGTACGAATCCAGTGAAACGACCGTCAGTACGTCAACAGCAGCTACTACTTCAAGCAGCATTTGGGATGATCCGTTCGTGCGCGAAAAAGCGGAAGCACTGGAACGCGCGAAGGACCAATTGGCCGAGATCCAGAATGACAGCTATCTCACGTCTCTGCAAACCCAGTACGACACGCTTCTGGAGCGCTATGATACACTGCTCCAGCACCGGGACAACTATACGCCCGACAGTCTGATACCCTACAGGGACGCACTTGAGTTGGCCGAGTCCGATCTTTACACGGCCCAGCTCGATTACGACAACGCCATCCGTGCCCGGGAGTATGCCTATCAGAGCTTCGACCAGAACGTGGCCGTGGTCAATGTGAATCTCCAGGAGATCGCCGAGCAGATCGCCGTTCAGCAGGAGAAAATAAAATCCCTCGCGGGCGACGAGGAAAACGTCATCACCGCCAATGTCTCCGGCACCATCGACACCATCGACTGCACCGCGGGCGACACCGTGCTCAAGGACGCCCTGCTTTGCACCATGGAGGTCCCCGACATGGGACACACCCTCTCCTTCTCCGTCACCAATGACCAGGCCCAGCGCCTGCGCATCGGCGACACCGCCACCATCTCCAACTATTACTGGGGCAACAGTGTCACCGCTACCCTCACCACCATCCGCACCGACCCCAAGAACCCCCAGTCCAACAAGATCCTCACCTTCGACCTCGAGGGCGACGTGACTTCCGGCGCGGAAATGACCATCTCCGTCGGTCAGAAGAGCGCAAGCTATGACATCATCGTCCCCAACTCCGCCATCAAGAGCGACGCAAACGGCAGCTTCGTGCTGGCGGTGGCGGTCAAGAGCTCGCCGCTCGGCAACCGCTACACGGCAAAGCGCGTGAGCGTGGAGGTGCTGGCAAGCGACGACAACAACTCCGCCATCGTTGCCGATCTGGCAAACGGCGACTATGTCATCACCACAAGCTCCGCCCCCGTTGCAAGCGGCGATATGGTGCGCATCGCGGACAATCAGACATGAGAAAGCTTTTACGGCACTGGCCGCTCGCCCTCGCCCTGGTGCTGGCCGTCTGCTGCGGCGTGTGCGTGTGGCGGCTCTGGGCGGTATCGAATCTGCTGCCGAGCCAGCAGGCCGCGCAGCGCTGGAAGGGCGACGGGCTACGGGAGTTTTCACAGCTCTCTTTCTTCATGCCCGGCGACCAGAAGCTCACGCTCGACCAGCTCTACGCCTTTCGCAACGACATGGCGAAAAAGCTCAAGGCCGCCTCCTACGACGTGGAGCGCGAGACGGGGCTATTCAACGACGCCTGGAGCGCCTCCGGCACCGTCAAAGTCGCTAACGGCAGGCGCAGCGGCGAGGTGCAGGTCTTCGCCGTGGGCGGCAGCTTCTTCGACTTCCATCCTCTGCCCTTGCTCAGCGGCAATTACATTAAGCCCAACGACGTGATGGACGACCGGGTGCTCCTGGACAAAGAGACCGCGTGGCTCCTCTTCGGCGGGGTGGACCTTTCCGGCATGAGCTTTTCGATAAACGGCGTCCCCTTCGTCGCGGCGGGCGTGTACGAGCATGAGAAGGACGGCTTCTCGAAGACCGCCTACGGCGAGGGCATGCGCATCTACATGAGCTATCCGGCCTATGTGAGGCTTTTCCCCGAGGCAGCGGGGGTAAGCTGCTATGAGCTGGTGCTTGCCGAGCCCGTCAAGGGCTTTGCCCGCACCGCCGCCGAGGAGAAGTTCCCCATCAAGCGGGCGGAGCTGCAGGACAATACCTACCGCTTCGAGCCCGGCAGGCTCTTCAAGCTTATTCAGGCGGGCATGAAGCGCTCCATGCATCTCGGCACGGCGGTCTACCCCTACTGGGAAAACGCCGCCCGCGCAGCCGAAGACCGGGCCGCGACCTGGCTTTTGGCGGCGCTCATCACCGGCACGCTCCCGGCGGCGCTGCTGATATACCATGTGATCCGCTCCCTGGTCCACGGCAAGAAAAAGCTGGAGGACGACGTGCTGCCCGAGGCGAAGACAAAAACCCGCGAGTTCTTCCGCGAGCAGTCAAGAAGACGCTGGGAGAAAAAGCACCCGGGTGAATACTGAAGATACAAAGGCACCCCGTGCGAAATGCACGGGGTGCTTGTTGGTTGATGCGCTGCATTCTTGGCCCCCTTGCCTAAAGGGGCGTCCGTGTTCCGGTTGCGATTCGACCCCCTTGCCTAAAGGGTACAGCGTCAGTCGTTCGCATTCGGCCCCCTTGCCTAAAGGGGGCTGGCACGGCCGATCTCCCGCGAGGCCGTGACTGGGGGATACCGTTCATCGTACACTGTTGCGGTTCTCGTATCCCCCCGCCCCAGTGTGCGCACTGGGGCACCCCCCTTTAGGCAAGGGGGGGCTTTAAAGAGCGCACACTGGGACTGAGGGAGTCGTACGTCATCTTACAAACCCCTTCCACCGCTAAAGCGGTCCCCCTCCCCCATACCGCCGCTTCGCGGCTGGGGGAGGCAAGGCTTGGCTCCTTTAGGCAAGGGGGCTATAAAGTGCGCTCACTCTTCCCTTTCACACACGATGTTCAGCAAAATCTCCACGACCTTGTCCATGTCCTCGACCGTGATGTGCTCGGAAGGTCCGTGGAAGGCCGCGCCGCCGGTGCCGAGGTTCGGGCACGGCAGACCGCTGAACGAAAGCCGCGCCCCGTCCGTGCCGCCGCGCACCGGGCTCGTCCTGGGCTTTAAGCCCGCCTTGCGGATGGCCCGCTCGGCCCGGCGGACGATCTGCATGTGGTCGGCCAGGATCTCCGCCATGTTGCGGTACTGCTCGTTGCAGGTGAGGGTGACGGTGCCCTCGCCGTATTCGGCGTTGAGTGCGCCCTCGATTTCCCGCAGCCTGTCGCAGCGGGCGAGAAAGCGCTTGGCATCGTGGTCGCGTATGATGTACTTGAGCTCCGCCTCGCTCACGTCGCCGCGCATGTCCGTCAGGTGGTAAAAGCCCTCGTAGCCCTCGGTGCGGGCGGGGATCTCGTCGGCGGGCAGCATGGCGTTGATGCGCATGGCCACAAGGCTTGCGTTCACCATCATGTCCTTGGCGGAGCCCGGGTGCACGCTCACGCCCTTGATGAGGAAGCTTGCGGAGGCGGCGTTGAAGGTCTCGTAGTTGATCTCCTCCACCGCGTCCCCGTCCACCGTGTAGGCAAAGGCCGCGCCGAAGCGCTTGAAGTCGATGAGCCGCGCCCCGTGGCCGATCTCCTCGTCCGGGGTAAAGCACACCGCCAGGGCGCAGTGGGGCCGGTCAGAGTGGATGAGGGTTTCGCACACGGTCATGATCTCGGCAACGCCCGCCTTGTCGTCCGCGCCCAGGAGCGTGGTGCCGTCGGTGGTGATGAGGGTCTTGCCCACGCAGTTTTTGAGCTCCGGGAAGTCCCGCGGGCTCAGCACCCGCCCGGACGTGCCGAGGGCAATGTCGCCGCCGTCGTAGTCAAAATGCGTCTGGGGCTTGACGCCGGTGCCGGAAAAGTCCGGGGCCGTGTCGATGTGGGCGATCAGGCCGATGACGGGCTCTGATTCCCAGCCGGGGCTTGCCGGCAGGAAGGCGTAGGTGTAGGCGTGGGGGTCGGTGTAGACCCGCTTCATCCCCAGATCCTGCAGCTCACAGTGCAGCAGCCACGAAAAGGCGTACTGCTTTTCGGTGCTGGGGGTGACGGCGGCGTTGTCCCCGTTGCTCTGGGTGTCGATAGCCGCATAGCGCAATAAACGTTTGTATGCTCTCATGTTGGTGTTCTCCAATCTATACTTGCCTCCCCCTTTGGGGGAGGTGCCCCAGTGCGCACACTGGGGCGGAGAGGGTTATGCGTCAACGAACACCCTCTCAGTCACGGCCTCGCGGGAGATCGGCCGTGCCAGCTCCCCCAGAGGGGGAGCCAAGATGCTTGGTTGCTCTATTTATACAACTCCGCCGTGACGAACACTCTCCCTTTGCGGGAGCTGCCGCCGATTTCGGCGACTTTCCCCTTGCCCGTGCCGCGTAAGGTGAGCACGTCGCCCTCTTTGACCGGGGCATCGGGCTTTAAGCACTCTGCGTAGTTGAGCTGGATAAGCCCCGCCGCGATCTGGCGTGTGACCTCGGTGCGGGAGAGGTGGAACAGCCCCGCCGCCACCGCGTCAAGCCGCGGGCTCATGACCGTGAAGCGCCGCTCCTCGGTCTTTTTCTCCCGGACCGGGATCTCGGAAAGCGCGATCTCCGCCGCCTTCACCCCGCAGCGGCCAACCTTGTCGATACCCAGGAGGTGGCGCAGGACGCTTGGTTGACATAACACGATTGCCTCGTGCCCTTCGACCAGGATATCACCGACCCACTCGCGTCCGACCCCCATGCCGAGGATCGCGCCCATATAGTCCCGGTGCCCGGGTTCCCCGAAGGCGGCGCTCAGGCGTATGGCGCGGATATGCTCGGAAACGTCCAGCGCGTCCGCCTCCATCCAGTCCGGCAGGAAGAAGGCGATCGTGCGCTCGGCGTCCGGGTGGCCGCCGTGAAAGACCATGTTCGCCTCCCGGAGGGCGGGGTCATGCTCAAGGGTGTAGCGCTCGGCGGGGGTGAGAAAGCCCGTGTTCGTGGGCGTGCCCCGGCCCTCACAGCGGCGCGCCAGGTCCTCGGCCCGTTTAAGGATCTCTTCTTTGTCCATCCTGTAACCTCGTCTGGTGGGCGTTGAAGTTTGTGCGCTTCAAGACCTCTTCGATCTGGGAAAGCACCCATTCCGCCTCGCCCTTGAACTCCCCGGACGAACAGCGCAGGACGCCCGAGCGCAGAGCCGACAGGCGGATGAGGTTGTCGCTGGTCACGACGCGCACCGCGTAGTTCTTGCCGATTTCGTCCACAATGCGCTCGATGTAGGCGTCGGCGGTCTCGCCGTCCTTCGTAAAGGCGACGGAGATGTTGTGGTACTCCGTGCGGGAGCCGGGGTTGCCCGGCGTGCGAAAGCCGTCGAACACCAGCACGAGCTTTGCCCCCGTAAAGCCCGCGTAGCCCGAGAGGATGTCCATGAGCCGCTCGCGTGCAAGATCCAGGCGGTCGCGCGCCAGGGCCTTGAGCTCGTCCCAGGCGAAGATGAGGTTATAGCCGTCGACGATGATGTGCTCCTTGCGGCTGGAGATCTGCGAGACCTCCGTCACGGCGGCGTTTACCTGCCGGGCGCGGTACTCGGGGCGGCGGATGGGGCCGAACTCCCGCTCCATGATGGCCTCGAGCTCCCGGTCGTCGATGCTGAGACTGCGGTAACGCTGTATGGGTTTGGGGGCTTCGTCGGTTTGCTTCGGCTTCAAAACGCTCTCGAGGTGCATGTACTCCGGCACCTCACGCCAGTTGACGTTCATGCCCGCCCCATGGGCGCAGAAGACGGAGTCGGCGGGGTTTTCCTCGTCCCGCTCGGGTTCATACCCGATTTCCTCCACGATGCGCTTCTGGTCGGCGCAGGGGCGGTAGCCGCAGGGCGTGAGGCTCAGGCGGCCCCGACCGTGGGACCAGGAGACCAGCTCCTCCATATAATTATTCAGCTTCACCGCCGGGGCCGCGCCCTCCAGGCGCAGGTATTCGCCCTGCTCCTCGGGGGAGGAAAAGTCCCCGTTCATGGCGCGGATGTCGGTGATGGCCCTGCCGATCTGCTCCGCCGGGACCTCCAGCACAAAGCTGTACCACGGCTCGAGCAGCACGGACTCCGCCTGCATGAGGCCCTGGCGCACGGCGCGGTAGGTGGCCTGACGAAAGTCGCCGCCCTCGGTGTGCTTTAAGTGGGCGCGGCCCGCTGCCAGCGTGATGCGCATGTCGGTGACGGGCGAGCCGGTGAGCACGCCCCTGTGCTGCTTTTCGGCAAGGTGCGTCAAAATCAGGCGCTGCCAGTTGCGGTCCAGCACATCCTCGGGCACGATGCTGTCAAAGCTCACTCCGCTGCCGGGCGGCAGGGGCTCAAGCAATACATGCACCTCGGCATAGTGGCGCAGGGGCTCAAAGTGGCCCACGCCCTCCACGGTATTTTTGATGGTTTCCCTGTATAGAATACGTCCGGTGTCAAGCTCGATTTCGGTATCAAAGCGGTCGCGGACGATGCTTTTGAAGATCTCGGCCTGGATCTTTCCCATGAGCTGGACGCTGATCTCCTTGGACTGCGCGTTCCAGACCACGTGCAGCTGCGGGTCCTCCTGGTCAAGCTGCATGAGCTTCGGCAGCAGGAGCATGGGGTCGGTGCCCTTGGGAAGCAGCACCCGGTAGCTCATGACCGGCTCCAAAACCGGCCCCTCCGCGTCGGCGGCGGCGCCCAGCCCCTGTCCGGGTCTTGTGGCGCTTAAGCCTAAGGCCGCGCAGACCCAGCCCGCGCGTACCTCCTCGGCGGTGTCAAACTTCTGGCCCGAGTAGACGCGAAGCCCGCTGATCTTTTCCTCGACGGGATTTCCCTCGGCGTCGTTGTATCTTAATAGGGTACGCACCTTTAAGCTCCCGCCCGTGACCTTGAGCCAGGTCAGGCGGTTTCCCTGGGCGTCTCGGGAGATCTTATAGACCCGCGCGGCAAAGTCCGGCCCGTAATCGGGACAGGGGGCGTATTTTTCCAGCGCGTCCAGAAACTCGCCCACGCCCTCAGTCTTGAGGCCCGAACCGAAGAAGCACGGGAAGAGCCGCCGGGAGGCGACAAGTGCGCGCAGGGTGCCGTCCCCGACGCTGCCGTTTTCCAGATATTCCTCCATGGCTCCCTCGTCGCACATGGCAACGGCGTCGTCGCGCTCGGGGCCGCCGAAGTCGACGCAACGCTCGGAAAGGCGCGCGGTCAGCTCCGCCATCAGGGCATCGCGTCCGGGGCCGGGCAGGTCCATCTTGGTGATAAATAAGAAGGTCGGCACATGGTAGCGCTCGAGAAGCTTCCAGAGCGTCTCCGTGTGGGCCTGTACGCCGTCGGTGCCGGAGATGACCAGCACCGCGCAGTCGAGAACGCGAAGCGTGCGCTCGGCCTCGGCGGAGAAGTCCACGTGGCCCGGGGTGTCCAGGAGGGTCAGGCTCCCCTCCCCCAGCGGCAGGACCGCCTGCTTGGAGAAGATCGTGATGCCGCGCTGCCGCTCCAGAGCATGGGTATCGAGGAAGCTGTCGCGGTGATCGACCCTTCCCAGCTTTTTCAGTTTTCCCGTGAGGTACAGCATGGCCTCAGACAGCGTGGTCTTCCCCGCGTCCACGTGGGCCAGGATGCCCAGTACCACATTCTTTTCGTTTCCCATGTGCGCATTTTACCAGATTTTCCCGAAAGAATCAATGCAAAAGTTGAGCATATAAATGGTGTTATGTAACCTTTTGCACATTGCATGCAAAAAGAAATACAATTTTCTGAAACTTTGTCTATTATTTTTGTCAGAGTCATGTTATAATTAGAGAGTATATTGCAATCTCATTGACTTTGAATTTTCTACTATATAAAACAAGGGGTACACACGAGATGAAGAAAATACTGGTTTTGGAGGACGAGTCCAATATCCGCAGCTTTGTGGTCATCAATCTGCGCCGCAGCGGCTTTGAGCCCATCGAGGCCGGCACCGGCGAGGAGGCGCTGGAGAAATGGAAGGTCAATCCCGACATCTGTCTTGCGCTGCTGGACGTGATGCTGCCGGACATCGACGGCTTTGAGGTCTGCCGCCGCATCCGTGCCTCGGGCTCGAAGATGGGCATTATCATGCTCACCGCGAAGAACCAGGAGATCGACAAGGTCACCGGCCTCATGACCGGGGCCGACGACTATGTCACCAAGCCCTTCTCCCCGGCGGAGCTCACCGCCCGCGTCGACGCGCTCATCCGCCGTCTGGGCGTGGACGACGAGGAGAAGTCCTCCACCGAGATCGTGAGCGGGCCCTTCCTGCTCAATACCCGCAACCGCACCCTGGAAAAGGACGGACAGCGGCTGAAGCTTACGCAGATCGAATACATGCTCATCAAGCTCTTTATGGAAAATCCCGGCAAGGCCATGAGCCGCGAGGATATCCTCTCCGCCGTCTGGGGCAGCGACTTCACGGGCGAATTAAAGACCGTGGACGTGAACATCCGCCGCCTTCGCATCAAGATCGAAAACGACCCCACCGAGCCGGAATATTTGACCACCGTCTGGGGCTACGGGTATAAGTGGGGGTACTGAGAGACCTGCACCCAGCCCCTTGCCTCCCCCTTTGGGGGATTGCGGGCTGCCGCTGCCCGTGGCAGAAGAAGGCAGCACGGAATTTCCGCAGCCGCACCGCTTTTCGTGCAGGCTCCAATGCCCGCACGGAAACGGTAAATGCGGCAAGGCGGGCAAAGGTGCCCCAGTGCGCACACTGGGGCGGAGAGGGTTGTGCGTCGACCTACACCCTCTCAGTCACGGCGCGGGCGGACACGCGCCGTGCCAGCTCCCCCAGAGGGGGAGCCAAGCGCTCCCCGTGGGCAAGTATCAACTTTAGGAAGTACAATTCATGTTTGGCAACTTACGAACACAGCTGCTGCTGTCGAGCATCGCGGCGCTGGCCCTGCTGCTGATGGGCACCTGGGCCTCCACGCACGGGCTCATGAACTGGGCCACCGCCATCTATATCGCCCTGTGCGTGTATGTGCTGGCGGTCAATGTCTGGTTCTGGTGCTGCGTGGCGGGGCCGCTCGAGAAGCTGCGGGAATTTGCAAAGCGCATCGCCACCGGCAGCTTTGGGCTCAAGACCGAGGACTTTGAGCCCGACGAGATCGGCTACCTCGCCGAGGAGATCAACAGCATCTCCGAGAAGACGGCGCTTGCCGAGAAGACCAGGACGGAGTTTATCTCCCAGGTCTCCCACGAGCTGCGCACCCCTCTGACCGCTATCACCGGCTGGGCCGAGACCATCGCCTATGACCCGGCGGTGCAGGGCGACTCCCTCAGGGGCATCCAGATCATCTCCAAGGAGGCCGAGCGCCTCACCAACATGGTCAAGGAGCTGCTGGAATTTACCCGCATCCAGGACGGGCGCTTCAATTTGCAGATCGAGCTCATCGACATCGCCGCCGAGCTCGAGGACGCGCTGTTTACTTACGGGGAGCTCATGAAGCAGGGCGGCATGAAGGTCAACTACCGCGGCCCGAAATCCGAGATCCCGCTCATCCCCGGCGACTCCGAGAGATTGAAGCAGGTATTTTTGAACCTGCTGGACAACGCCATGAAGCATGGCGGCGAGGGCGGACGCATCGACGTCGACCTCAAGCAGGTTGACGGCGCGGTGCGCATCCGCGTGCGCGACTATGGCCACGGCATCCCCGAGGCGGAGCTTCCCCACGTCAAGGAGAAGTTTTACAAGGGCAGCTCCAAAAACCGCGGCACCGGCATCGGGCTTGCGGTGTGCGACGAGATCGTCACCCGCCACGGCGGCACCCTGGACATCGCCAACGCCCCCGGCAAGGAGGGCGGCTGCCAGGTGACCATAACGCTCCCCATCGGGGCGAAACTGAACGCGAATGGGAAGTAAAGTGGCATGGGAACAGCTTGCCGTTTGTCATTGCGAACCAGTGACCGATGTCACCGGTGTGGCAATCCGCCCGCCGGAGGCACTTAAAACACGCAGAAATCCGAACTGGCCGCTGGGAATACGGATTGCCACGACCAGTTTGAGAACTGGTCTCGCAATGACAGGCGGGGAGCTTGTCCTTGCTGACTAAAGCCGATACGCATAATTGTTGATTTAACCCCCGCATTATCGCAACATACAGAGGAGAATGCAATTTTGAAAAATCCCACATCCTGCAATTTTAAAACATCCATCGGCGGTCAGGCCCTCATTGAAGGCATCCTGATGCGCGGACCGAAGAAGCAGGCCATCGTCTGCCGCACAGCGGACGGGCTTGTGGAAAAGACCGAAGACCTCAAGTTCATCAAGGACCGCTACCCGATCCTCGGCTGGCCGCTGATTCGCGGCTGCGCCATCTTCCTCAGCTCCATGATCAACGGCATGCAGGCCCTCACTTACTCGGCAAGCCTCGTCCCCCTCGAGGAGCAGGGCGAGCCCGACAAGCTCGACCAGTGGATCAACAACCACTTCTCCGAGGAAAAGGCCAAGAACATCATCATCGGCGTGGCGGTGGTGCTCGGCATCGCGCTGAGCCTGTTTTTGTTCATCTTCCTTCCCGCCCTGATCGTGAGCCTGATTAAGCCCCTGACCGAGAGCCTCTTTGTGCGCAACATCGCCGAGGGCCTCACCCGCGTCATCATCCTGCTCACCTACATGAAGCTCGTCACCCTCACCCCCGATGTCAAGCGCCTGTTTTCCTACCACGGCGCCGAGCACAAGACCATCTTCTGCTACGAGCACGGCAAGGAGCTGACGGTCGAGAACGTCCGGCCCGAGTCCCGCTTCCACCCCCGCTGCGGCACCAGCTTCCTGCTGGTCGTGGTGGTGGTGAGCATTCTGGTTAACTCGGTTGTGCGCGTGCAGAACACTTTCGCCCGCATGGGCTTTCACCTGCTGCTTTTGCCCGTGGTCGTGGGCATCAGCTATGAGATCAACCGCTGGTGCGGCCTGCACGACAACTGGCTGTCCGCCGCGCTCTCCGCGCCGGGCAAGTGGCTGCAGCGCATCACCACCAACGAGCCGGACGACAGCATGATCGAGTGCGCCATCCGCGCCATTGAGCTTGTCATTCCGGACGAACAGGGCAGCGACGCCTGGGGGAGCTGAACGCTTTTGAAAACCTACAACGAACTGTACATCAATACCCGCAACACCCTAAAGCGCGCCGAGATCGAGGCCTACGCCCTCGAGGCGCGGGTGCTGGTGGCCTCCGCCGCCGGGAAGACCGTGCAGCAGCTTCTGCGCGACCTGAACCTCTACACCACCGACAAGGTGGAGGCGCTGGTGCAGGAGTATACCGAGCGCAGGCTCAAGGGGGAGCCCGTGGCCTATATCACCGGGGACTGGGAGTTTTACGGCCTGCCCATGAAGGTGACGAAGGACGTGCTCATCCCGCGCACCGACACGGAGCTGCTGGTCGACCTCGCCAAAGAGGCGCTGACCGGCTGGAAGATGGACGCGCGGGTACTGGACCTCTGCTGCGGGAGCGGCTGCATCACCTGCGCCGTCGGGCACGAGCTGCCCGCGACGAAGCTGGTGGCGGTCGATTTGAGCGCAAGCGCCCTTGAGGTCTGCCGCCGGAACGTGAACTTAAACCGCCTGACCACGCGCGTCATCTGCATGCAGGCCGACGCCCTTGCCTCTCCCCCGCTGGGGATCGGAAGCTTTGACCTCATCGTGTCCAATCCCCCCTATATCGCCACCGATGAAATCCGGACGCTCGACCACTCGGTGAAGGATTACGAGCCGATCTGGGCACTCGACGGCGGCAAGGACGGGCTGCGCTTTTACAAGGGCATCATCAAGCACTGGAAAACCCTCCTGCGGCCGGACGGCCTGCTGATCTTTGAGGTCGGCGAGGGTCAGGCCGACACGGTCGCCGACATGCTGATGGCCGCGGGCTTTGCCGCCAGCACCGTGCACAGGGACACACGAGGCGTGCTGCGGGCGGTAGTCGGACGGATGTAGAATTTGGCTCCTTCCCAGAGGGAGCTGGCACGGCGCGTGTACGTCCGCGCCGTGACTGAGGGAGTCGTCAATTGACGGGCAAACCCCTTCCACCGCTGAAGCGGTCCCCCTCCCCCAAACGCCGCAAGCGGCTGGGGGAGGCAAGTATTATAAACATCGCCGCTCTTGCGGCAGATTGGAGAATAACAATGGCTGAAAAGAAAAAGGTTCCCGCGGTTGTCGCGCCGGCGAACGCTGACAAGAAAAAGGCGCTGGAAACCGCCATCGCCAAAATTGAAAAAGACTACGGCAAGGGCACCATCATGCGCCTGGGCGACGATATCAACGTAAACGTCGAGGCGCTGTCCACAGGCTCCCTGGCCCTGGACCTGGCCCTCGGCATCGGCGGCATCCCCAGAGGCCGCATCATTGAGATCTACGGCCCTGAGGCAAGCGGCAAGACCACCCTGGCCCTGCATGCCGTCGCCTCCGCCCAGAAGGCGGGCGGCGAGGCCGCTTACATCGACGTGGAGCACGCCCTCGAGCCCGCTTACGCGAGAGCTCTCGGCGTGGATATCGACAGTCTTCTCATCTCCCAGCCCGATACCGGCGAGCAGGCGCTGGACATTGCCGAGTCCCTGGTGCGCTCCGGCGCTGTGGACGTGGTGGTCATCGACTCCGTCGCAGCCCTCATCCCCCGCGTCGAGCTCGAGGGCGAGGTGGGCGACACCGTGGTAGGCGCGCTGGCCCGCCTCATGAGCCAGGCCATGCGCCGCCTTGCGGGCGCGATCTCCAAGAATAACTGCACCGTCATCTTCATCAACCAGCTTCGCCAGAAGATCGGCGTCATGTATGGTAACCCCGAGACCACCCCCGGCGGCCTCGCCCTCAAGTACTACGCGAGCGTGCGTATCGACGTGCGGCGTATCGAGACCCTCAAGGTCAACGGCGAGATGGTCGGCAACCGCACCCGCGCCAAGGTCGTCAAGAACAAGGTCGCGCCCCCCTTCCGCGAGGCGGAGTTCGACATCATGTACGGCGAGGGCATCTCCAAGATCGGCGAGATCGTCGATCTCGGCGTGAAGCTTGAGATCATCGACAAGGCGGGCGCGTGGTTCACCGTGGACGGCAACCGCATCCAGGGCCGCGACGGCGTCAAGCAGTACCTCGCCGATAACCCCGAGGTCTGTGACAAGATCGAGCAGGAGATCCGCGACAACGCCCACAAGCTCATGAGCCCCCAGGCCATGAAGGCCGCCATGGCCTCCGGCCGCGCCGCCCCCGCCCCCGCTCTAGACGTGAGTGCGGCGGACTTTGAGGAGGACTAAGCCCTGCCCATGCGCATCACATCCCTGAAACAGACCACCGCCGAGCATGTGACGGTGGTGCTGGAGGACGAGAGCGAGGTCAAGACGACCCTCGGCACCGTGACCGAGCTGCGGCTGTTCGCCGGGCGGGAGCTTTCGGACCGCGACATGGACATCCTGCGGCGGGAGTCGAAGAAGGCCCTCAGCCGGGAGAAGGCGCTGGAGCTTGTGTCCCAGCGGCAGATGTCGGCAAGCGAGCTGAATAAAAAGCTGCGCGACAAGGGCGCGGACGAGGAGACTGCCGATTACTGCGTGCAGTGGATCCTCGAGCGCGGGCTTCTCGACGAGGAGCGCTACGCCGCCGCCGTTGTGCGCCACTATGCCGCGAAGGGCTACGGCGAGGGGCGCGTGCGCCAGGAGCTTATGCGCCGGGGCGTGCCGCGAGACTTATGGGACGACGCGCTGTCAATGATGCCGGAGGACACGTCCAGGCTCGACCGCCTGGTCGCCTCAAAGCTGCGCGATCCCGCCGACCGGGACGCGGTGCGAAAGCTCTCCGCCTCTCTCTACCGCCGCGGCTACAGCGGCGAGGAGATCCGCGAGGCGCTGGAGCGGGCAAAAGCGTCTTTTGACTATGAGGAATAAGTTATGGAAGCTAAGAATAAAAGCTTTGCAATGATTTCCCTGGGCTGTGCCAAGAACCTGGTCAACAGCGAGCAGATGCTGTATCTGATGAGTGAGGCGGGCTTCACGCTGGTGCCGGACCCGGACGGGGCCGACCTTGTGATCGTGAACACCTGCGGCTTCATCGACGCCGCGAAAAGCGAGGCCATCGACAACATTCTTGAGATGGCGGAGCTTAAAAAAGCGGGCAGGCTCGGCGGCATCATCGTGACGGGCTGTCTGTCCGAGCGCTACAAGGACACGATCCTCAATGAGCTGCCCGAGATCGACGCGGTGCTCGGCATCAGCAATTTTAAAGACATCGTCTTTGCGGCAAACGCCGTCCTCGAGCGGCGCGCGTGCAGCCTCTTTTCCGACCAGAGCGCGCCGGTGGACGAGATCCCCCGCGTCGTGACCACCGGGCCGGGCTGGGCGTATCTCCGGATCGCCGAGGGCTGCAACAACTTCTGCGCTTTCTGCGCCATCCCCTTCATCCGGGGCCGCTACCGCTCACGGAGCATGGAGAACATCCTGGAGGAGGCGCGGGATCTCGCCGCGCATGGGGTGAAGGAGCTCATCGTCATCGCCCAGGACATCACCCGCTACGGCACCGACCTCTACGGGAAGCGCTGTCTCGCGGAGCTGTGCCGGAAGCTCTCTCAAATCGAGGGCATCGAGTGGCTGCGGCTTCACTATCTGTATGTGGACCAGTTTGACGAGGAGCTCATCGACGAGATCGCGAACAATCCCAAAATCGTCAAGTATCTGGACATCCCCATCCAGCACATCAACGATCCGATTCTCAAGCGCATGAACCGCCGCGGCACGGGCGCGGACATCCGCAGGCTCTTCAAAACGCTGCGCGAGCGCATCCCCGGTCTGGTGCTGCGCACGAGTCTGATTGCGGGGCTCCCCGGCGAGGGAGAGGCCGAATTTGATGAGCTGTGCGAATTTCTCAAGGAGACCCGTATCGAGCGCGTCGGCGTCTTCCCCTTCTCCCCCGAGGAAGGGACCCCCGCCGCGCAGATGGAGCATGTGGACCTTGAGGAAGCGCAGCGCAGGGCCGATCTGATCCTCGAGCTGCAGGCCCCGATCATGGAGGACTTCTGTCAAAGCTTTGTGGGCAAAACCATCGACGTGCTGTGCGAGGGCTTCGACGAGGAGAGTCAGAGCTATTTTGGCCGCTCTTACGCCGATTCCCCCGACATCGACGGTCAGGTCTTCTTTGACGGGCCGGGCCGTAAGGGCGAAATGCAGCGCGTTGTGATCGACGACACCGACGACGGCCTGCTCTTTGGGCATACGGAGGAGGAGTGAGCATGAACACTACCGCAAACAAGATCACCATTGCGCGCATCGCGCTGATCCCGGTCTTCCTGGTGCTTTGCTACACCAATCACCGCATCGCCGCCACGGTCGTCTTTATCCTCGCAAGCCTCTCGGATCTGCTGGACGGCTACATCGCCCGGCACTACAACCAGATCTCCAACTTCGGCAAGTTCATGGACCCGCTGGCGGACAAGATGCTGGTGCTGTCGGCCATGTGCTTTCTGGTGGAGAAGGGCCAGATGCCAGGCTGGGTCGTGGCCGTGGTGCTGTTCCGGGAGTTTGCGGTGTCCGGCCTGCGCCTGGTCGCCGCCGAGCGCCAGCATGTCATCGCCGCCGCCTGGTCCGGCAAGGTCAAGACCACCTGCACGATGGTGGGTCTGTGCTTCGTGCTGGTGTTCACGCAGTATCCGTGGCTCAACATGCTCGTCTCCGCCGTGATTTTGATTACCACCATCTATTCCGGCGTCGAGTATTTTATGAAGAACAAAGACGTATTTAAGGACGCAGATTGACGCTGTACGCTATTTCTTCGTCATATTTATTGTTTCACCGTAGGGGCCGACGCCCTCGGCGGCCCGCACGGTACAGTCTCAAATTGTGTGGAAATCCCTAGTGGTCATTTATATACAGTTTGTTTTTGCTGTTGATAAGTGCGTTTATTGTGATTTCACCGTCGGGCCGCCGAGGGGAAGGTGAATTGCCCCAAAGGGGCAAGAGAGGCCGGCCTGGGCCGCGTCGGCCCCTACAATGTCACCAATTCCGGACACAAAAACGCCGCTTCTCTTTAGTCTCTTGCATTATTCGGCTTTTCTATCCTGTTCATAAAAGGAGTTAATATCAATGATCCTGTACAATTCCGCCTCGCATAAACGGGAAGAGTTCGTTCCCTACGATCCCAGCCTTGTCAAGATGTACACCTGCGGCCCGACGGTCTACCACTTCGCGCATATCGGCAACCTCCGCTCCTACATCATGGAGGACATTCTGGAGAAGTACCTGCGCTACACGGGCTATAATGTCAAGCGCGTCATGAACATCACCGACGTCGGCCACCTCACCTCCGACGCCGACGAGGGCGAGGACAAGATGCTCAAGGGTGCAAAGCGCGAGCACAAGTCCGTCATGGAGATCGCCCAGTATTACACCGACGCCTTCTTCGACGACTGCAAAAAGCTCAACATCAAGACCCCCGATGTGGTCGAGCCCGCCACCCACTGCATCGACGATTACATCAAGATCATCACGAAGCTCATGGACACAGGCTACGCCTACTTTGCCGGCGGCAACGTGTACTTTGATACCTCGAAGCTCGAGCGCTACTACGTCTTCAACGACTTCAAGGAAGAAGACCTGAACGTCGGCGTGCGCGAGGGCGTGGAGGAAGATACCAACAAGCGCAACAAGAACGACTTTGTGCTGTGGTTCACCAAGTCCAAGTTCGAGGATCAGGCCCTCAAGTGGGATTCCCCCTGGGGCGTGGGCTACCCCGGCTGGCACATCGAGTGCTCCGGCATCTCCATGAAGCACCTGGGTGAGAACATCGACATCCACTGCGGCGGCATCGACAACGCCTTCCCCCACCACACCAACGAAATCGCCCAGTCCGAGGCCTATCTTGGCCACCCCTGGGTGAAATACTGGATGCATGTCCTCCACCTGAACACCACTTCGGGCAAAATGAGCAAGTCCAGCGGCGAGTTTCTGACCGTGTCGCTTTTAGAGCAGAAGGGCTATGATCCCCTCGCCTACCGCTTCTTCTGCCTGCAGAGCCATTACCGCAAGAGCCTGGTGTTCACCTGGGAAAACCTCGACAACGCCCAGGGCGCGTACAACAAGCTCATCGCCCGCATCGCCGCCCTCAAGCCCGAGGACGGGGAAGTTGACGAGGCAGCCTTCCAGGAGCTTGACCAGAAGTTCCGCGCCGCCATGGACAACGACCTCAACTCCTCCCTTGCGGTCACGGCGCTGTACGATGTGCTCAAGGCCAAGACCAACGACGCAACCAAGCTCAAGGCCATCGGCGCCTTTGACACCGTGCTCGGCTTGAGCCTGCTTGAGAAGGCCAGTGTGAAGCGCGAGGAGCTCAAGCGCCAGCAGGTCGCGGCGGGACAGTTCACCGTCGTGTCCGAGGCCGGCGAAAATGACCCCGAGGTCGAGGCCAGGATCATGGCCCGCCAGGACGCGAAGAAGGCCAAGAACTTCGCCGAGGCCGACCGCATCCGCGACGAGCTCAAGGCCGCCGGCATTGAGGTCACGGACATCCCCCACGGCGCCAAGTGGAAGAGAATTTAAGACCGTAAGACGCAGACAGCGCCGCACGAAATGTGCGGCGCTGTCTGCTTGCCTCCCCCTTTGGGGGAGGTGGCATTCGCCGTCTCACGCAAGGCGAATGACGGAGAGGGTCTTCCGACGTTGTACCATGTCCGACAGCCCTCTCAGTCACCAGTGTTGCGACACCCGTGACAGCTCCCCCAGAGGGGGAGCCAAGCGTTTGGTTAAAGTTACTGTATCGACGTGAGCGGGATCTGTTTGAGATCCCAGGAGCCGTCCGGGTGGATGGTGATAAGCTCCGCGCCGCGCTGGGCGGTGTCGTTCTCGATGCCCGGCATGGCGAGGTAGTCGATGCTCATGCCGTAGGTCAGGCGGATGCCCTTGTATTCGAGCGACATGTTGTTGTAGTGGTCATGTCCGCAGAAAACGCCCTTGGTGCTGCCGAGCTCGAGGATGCGGTCAAAGAGCTTGCTCGGATAATCGGAACAGCAGACCTTGTCGATCATCTGCTCCCCGTTTTCGCCGAAGAAGTATTTGACCTCGTCGCTGCCCGCCTCATAGAGCTCGTAGGCGGTGCGGTACTGCTGGAGGGGGATGTGGAAGAAGATCATGGAGGGCACCGTTCTCCCCGCCTCGGCGTTCAGGCGCTCCACCTGGGAGGCGTACCAGTCCACCTGGTCGTCGTGGATATAGTCATAGACATTGATGCCCTCGCCGGTGTAGGCGTTGGAGTCGAGCAGGAAGAGGCCGGTGTTGAGCGTGCCGTCGGCGTTGCGCAGCTCGATGAGCTGGTTGTTGCGCCCGGTGATCTCCGGCTGGGTATAGGGGTAGAGCAGCAGGCCCGAGGTCTTGAAGGACAGCGACTTGTACACATCGTTGAGGGATTCCCGGTCCATGGAGGCGATGCTCTCGGTGTCGTGGTTGCCGTAGGTGAAAGCCCAGGGCACGCCGACATTGCGCATGAAGGCCGCAAACTGGTTGACCGGGGCGGAGTTATTGAGCGACATGGACATGATGCCGAGCGGGAAGCAGAGGTCGCCCGTCACGATGACGAGGTCCGGCTTTGCGTAATTGATCTCGTCATAACAGGCCTGCAGAGCCTTGATGTCCTTGTGGTAGGAATAGAGAGAGTTGCCGAGGTGGATGTCCGTCAGGTGGAGGATCTTGAAATCCCCGTCCCGGGCCGTGATGGTATAGATGCCGCTTTCGTCGTCATATTCGATGGGGCAGGGATTGCGGGTGACGACGGGGACGGAATTGATGTAGGGCTGGGTGTACCAGGTCTCCCGGCGCAGGATGACAAAGAGCAGGACAAGCACCGCCGCCGCGGTCCAGAGGGCGACGGCAAGACGGTTGAATACCATGTTCCGCCGCGCGATGTTTTTTCTGAGCGTAACATCGTAGGCGAATACCAGCAGCAAAAAGGCGATGCCCGCGGCGATCATGGCGTTGGCCGGGTACTGGAGCTTATCCCGGAAGATGACCGTGAAAGCGAGGACAGCGGCCCAGTACAGCAGGGAAATCAGCGCCATGCCCCAGAGGTGACGCTTCGTGAGGTTTTCGTCACGGCTCCCGACCCAGCGGTTCAGAAGGCGCAGGCCCAGGCTGTTTTTAATCAGCAGGTACAGCGGCAGCTGGATGAGCACGATGTTCGACGCCATGTTCTCCCCCAGCTCCGCCGCCTTGGAGTTGCCGAAGAAATAGAAGCTCAGCTCCGCCCCGATGAAGACCGCGAAGGCCGCGATAAACAGCGCGATGGCGTGGAGCAGACGCTTGAGATACTGGTCGTGCAGGGCGCAGAGGAACAGCCTGTCCTCTTGGCTCACGTCCGGCTTTTCGGGCAGTTCCTTTTTAAGCCGGCGGAAAACCAGCATCGCGGCGACAAAGAGCGCCAGCCCAAAGCACACATTCCAGGGCAGCTCCCTGTTGCGGTGCACGGCGTTGAACACGGTCCAGATAAGCTCGCTCACCGCGCCGGTGGCAAGCAGGGCGATGGCGTAGATCTTGAGCTGGGATGAGCAGATGATTTTCTTGACGGGTTTTTGTTCCATGGCGGTTTCTCTCTCTTCAATTTATGATTAGGTCCCAGTGCAACAGCGCCGGTGGGGCTGAGGCATCAACGCACAAACCCCTTCCACCGCTGAAGCGGTCCCCCTCCCCCATATCGCCGCATGCGCGGCTGGTGGAGGCAAGTTTTACCCCACCCCGTAGGGGTAGGTGGAGCTGCGGTCGAGCGGGTAGTATTTATAATTGCTGTTGACCGGGCGCTCGCCGCGGCCCAGGGCCCAGTCGATCATGCCGTATTCGATGGCATCGGTGATGATGCCGTAGTGCCCGCCGCCCGCGCATTCGACGACGGTCACGTCGTTGCCGTGGGCGACCATGAGCTCGATGGCCCGCTTGTTCATGCCCACGCCGCCGAACTCAAACAGGTAAAAGCGCGTGCCCGCCTTCGCCGTGCTGTCGCACTGCTCGGGAGTCATGACGTGGCTCTCCACCTCCCAGTGCATGCCGGCATCGAAGGTCATCACCATCTTGGCGGCAAGGCCGTGGTTTTCATAGAGGATCGCCGCTCCCTGGCAGGCGGTGTAGGCCCCCATGCTGGCCCCGCAGAGCACCAGATCGTGCAGGAAGACGTTGTTCTCGATCGCCGCCTGCTCCAGCGCCCGGTAAGAATCCTCCACCTTGTCCGCCACATGGCCGTAGCCGTTTGCGTAGCACAGGAGCATGATGGCGTTGGGCGGGTCGGGGGCGTAGACGTACTCGGTGAGGTAGTTGTTGGCAAGCGCCTCGTCATAGCCGCCAGGGTAGAAGATCAGGCAGGATGTCTCCGGTCCCGCGTCCTTGGGGACATAGATGAGGCCGAGGCGGTGGTAATACAGGATGCCCTTGCCGAGATCATAGCCCGCGTACTCGGAGTAGTTCACCGGCTCGTCGGTCCCCTCCGCCATGGCGACGATGCGGTCGAGACAGCGCTGCTTGAGCTTCATGCTGTCGCGGTAGTCCCCCAGCTCGTTCCAGCGCTGCACGGCCTCGTCCAGGCGGCAGGCGTAGGTCGCCTCCAGCGCCCGGTCATAGAGCTTATCCCGGCAGGTTTTCAGCAGTGTCTCCGCCCCGGGGTAATCCGTCAGCGTGCCGAGCAGGGAGATGGCCTCAGAGAGCCGGTCAGCGTCCGCGTAGGCCTCCGCCCGGCGATAGTCGCACTCAAGCGCGCGCGTTTTCGCGTCCTTGAAGTCACCGAGGGCGAGGAAGGCGTCCTTTGCGTCCAGGTACTCCCCCGCTTCGAGCTGTGCTTCGGCGGCGGCGTAGGCATTTTCCTTCTCCTGAAGTTCAAGCTGCTCTAAGCATTCGGCCGCCTCCGTCTCCATGCCGAGGGAGAAATACAGCTCCCGCGCCTCACGGTAGTTCCCCGCGGCCCGATACGCTGCCGCCCGGCTTACGGCCTCATCATGCTGCTTTTCCTTCCACACGCGCCATCCCACCATGCCGAGCAGCGCCATAAGCAGCAGCACCAGCACGACGGCCAGAACGCGTTTTGTCCTTCTCCTCACCCGCAAGCCCTCCGAATGATTTACATAATATGTTATACATATTGCTGTTAACGAAATTTAATTTACATATTTCTGTTTACGTATATTAGTTTACATAATTAATAACCGCATGCTCATTCAACCCTATTATTTTATCAAAGCGACAGGCTTTGCGCAAGTATTTTTCGCCGGATGCGCAAACCCCGCTCCCGACGATTGTCGGAAACGGGGTTTGCTTTTCTGTCCATGATGCGCCTCACACTGACAGGGAGGGCGGCCGTTACCAGACCAGCTCTCTGCCGAAGTGGCGGGCATATTCCTCTTTGGTCATGATCTGGGTGCTGATGCCGTAGGCTGCCGCAAACTCAATGGCCTTCTCCTTGCTCGGCACCGGGGAAATGACCGTGCCGTTCTGGCGCACGAGCCAGAATTTCTTTCCGTCGCCGTCGTCGACGATCACGCCGCCGGCTACCTCTTCCATGGTCAAATCGTCAAGCTTCTTCATTTCTTTGGACATTTTTACCGATCTCCTTTCTTTATTGCACATACCTGGTTTCTTTAGCTTACGGGTCTATCCTATCACAGGCTTTGTCACAATACAGTCACACACGCCCGGCTCAGTCTCTGCGGAAGAGGTCGCGGGTGTAGACCTTGTCCTCGCAGTCGCTGAGCTGCTCGTCGAAGCGGTTGGCGAGGATCACGTCGGACCCGGCCTTGAACTTGTCAATATCGTTGACCACCAGGGAGCCGAAGAAGGTCTGGCCGTCCTCGAGGGTGGGCTCGTAGATGATGACGGTGGCGCCCTTGGCCTTGATGCGCTTCATGACGCCCTGGATGGAGGACTGGCGGAAATTGTCGCTGTTGGACTTCATGGTGAGGCGGTAGACGCCGACGGTGATGGGCCTCTCCTTCTCGGCGTTCCAGATGCTGTTTGCGGTGTAGTAGCCCGCCTTTTCCAGCACGCGGTCGGCGATGAAGTCCTTGCGGGTACTGTTGGAATCCACAATGGCACGGATGAGGTTTTGCGGCACATCCTCATAGTTTGCCAGAAGCTGCTTGGTGTCCTTGGGCAGGCAGTAGCCGCCGTAGCCGAAGGAGGGGTTGTTGTAGTGGCTGCCGATGCGGGGATCGAGGCACACGCCGTCGATGATTTCACGGGTATTGAGGCCCTTCATTTCGGCGTAGGTGTCGAGCTCGTTGAAGTAGCTGACACGCAGGGCGAGGTAGGTGTTGGCGAAAAGCTTGACGGCCTCGGCCTCGGTAAAGCCCATGAAGCGCACGTCGATGTTCTCCTTTTCCGCGCCCTCCACCAGAAGCTCCGCAAAGCGCTCGGCCACGGGGCGGGAGCCCTCGTCACAGCCGACGATGATGCGGCTCGGGTAAAGGTTATCGTAGAGGGCCCTGGATTCGCGCAGGAATTCCGGGCTGAAGAGGATGCGGTCGGTGCGGTACTTTTCGCGCACGGAAGCCGTGTAGCCGACAGGGATGGTGCTCTTGATGACCATGGGGGCGTCGGGATTGTGGGCCATGGTCTGCTCGATGGCGTCCTCCACGCTGGAGGTGTCAAAGTAGTTTTTCTGGCTGTCGTAGTTTGTGGGAGTGGCGATCACGACCAGCTCCGCCGAGGCGTAGGCCGCGGCCTTGTCGGTGGTGGTGTGCAGATTCAGTACCCGCTTGCCCGCCTTTGCCTCCGCCAGGAAGCGCTCGATCTCGTCGTCCTGGATGGGACTTTGCCAGTTGTTGAGCTTCTCGGCCTTGGCCTCGGTGGTGGTGATGGCGGTGACCTCATGGTGCTGCGAAAGCAGAACGGCAAGGCTCAGGCCCACATAGCCCACGCCCGCAACGGTGATTTTCATAGTGTTATCCTTTCTCCGGCGCTTGGCCGGTCAGCACTTGTAATAGTCCCTGTACCACTCGGCAAAGGCGCGCAGGCCCTCGCGGATGGTGATGCGGGGGGTGAAGCCGTAGTCCCGCTCGAGGGCTGCGGAGTCGGCATAGGTCACGGGCACGTCGCCCGGCTGCATGCCCACAAGCTCGCGGTGGGCCTCAAAGTCGTAATCCGCGGGTAGGACCCCGGCGCGCACCAACTCCTCCTGCAGGGTGGCGACAAAGTCCAGCAGGTTCTCCGGCTGTCCGCCGCCGATGTTGTAGACCGCGTAGGGCGGCAGCGGCAGGCCGTCTTCACCGGTCTGCTTTTCGGGCGCGCCCTTCATGACGCGCACGATGCCCTCCACAATGTCGTCGATGTAGGTAAAGTCGCGCATCATATTGCCGAAGTTGAAGATGCGGATGGTCTGCCCGGCGGCAAGGCGTTTCGTTGCGCTGTAGTAGAACATGTCCGGGCGGCCCGCAGGGCCGTAGACCGTGAAAAAGCGCAGGCCCGTGGAGGGGATGTTGTAGAGCTTGGAGTAGGCGTGGGCCAGCAGCTCGTTTGATTTCTTCGTGGCGGCGTAGAGGGAGACGGGGTTATCCACCTTGTCGTCGGTGGAAAACGGCACCTTCTTGTTCCCGCCGTAGACCGAGGAGCTGGAGGCGTAGACCAGGTGCTCGACCGGATAACGGCGGCAGGCCTCGAGAAGGTTATAGAAGCCCACGATGTTCGAGTCTATGTACACATCCGGGTGGTCGATGGAGTAGCGCACACCCGCCTGGGCGGCGAGGTTCACCACCACGTCAAAGCGGTATTGCTCAAAGAGGCTGTTTACCAGGGCCTTGTTGGCAATGGAGCCGCGGACAAACTCATAGCGCACTTTCGATGCGGCGGCGGCCTGCTCGATCTGCTTAAGGCGCCACTCCTTGAGGCTGACCTCGTAGTAGTCGTTCATGTTGTCAAGGGACACCACCGTGCCGCTTTTGAGTTCTTTCAGCAGGCGGATGACCAGGTAGGTCCCGATAAAGCCGGGCGCGCCGGTGACGAGGATGGTTTTGCCGTTGAGCTCAACGGGTGTTTTCATAGGATTTGCTCCTTATATGGGAAGGGATTCAAAGTATTTTAACAGGTAAATTGTTTGTGGTCAATGGGGTTTTGCGGTAGTGGGGTGAAGTTTGCGCATTTGGCCCAACAGGCCAGCTCCCTTGCCTTCCCCTTGAGGGGCTTGGCTCCCCCTTTGGGGGAGCTGGCACGGCGCGTCTCACGCAAGCGCCGTGACTGAGAGGGTCATCGGTCGACGCTCAGGCCCTCTCCGTCACTTCGTGACACCTCCCCCATTTCGCCGCTTCGCGGCTGGGGGAGGCAAGAATGCGCGTTCCTTGCAGGGGAAGGTAAGGTTGCGTCTTCAGATCGTGAAGATCGAGACGTAGTGCGGCGGGAGGACGTGGGTTTTGAAGAACATGTCCATGCTCGACACATAGTCCTCCAGGCCGTCGTTGACATTGAAGAAGCGGTAGCCCTCGCCCTTGCGGATGTAGGAGATGAAGTGCGGCACGTCTTTCTCCGTGTAGCGGAGGATGCCCGCCTCGCTCCCCTTTGCCGCCTCAAAGGCCGCGTCCCTGCCGATGTGCTCGGTCATGGCGGGGACGTACTTTCTTAAGTAGCCCCGCATGACGGGCATGGTGGTGGGCCCCGGGGTGCGCAGAGAGTGCATGTAGTCCATCTCGTTCATCACCGCCTGGAAGCTCACGCTGTGGCCCAGGAAGTGCCGGATGTTGTAGGCCGCGATCCAGCCGCAGCCGTTGATGCTGGCCTGCATGGTGCGGTATTCGTATTCGTCGAAGTAGTCCTGGTCGATGATGTAGCCGTCGTCGGAAAAGCCGTTCATTGTCTCACCTTATCATGGAATACGCCGCCGGGAGTCTCCCGACGGCGCAGGTCTGTTGCATTGAATAATCAGCCGAGGCTCGCGTAGTAGTCGGAGTAGTCCGCGCCCTGGGAGGCGGGCTGATACTCGCCGTAGAGCTTGGACATGACGCGCATGTACTCCTGCGAGTCCGTCTCATAGGGGGTCGGGCAGTAGTTGTTGTAGTTCTGGGCCTTGGTGTTGGCGCCTTCGATGTTGCTGCTGACGCAGCACGGGATCACGTCGAAGCCCACCGGGGTAAGGCTGCCGTCGTCGGCGCGGGCAAGGCGGATCTGGAAGATGGCGGTGTCCGGGTCGGAGGGCATGGTGTTGCCGCCGAAGACCCAGTTGCCGCAGCTGTAGAGGATGACGCCCTCGCGGTACTTTTCAATGGGCTGCAGGCAGTGGGAGTGGCTGCCGTAGATCATGTCGGCCCCCGCGTCGATGCAGGCGTGGGCAAGCTCAATCTGGGCCTGGTTGGGCGAGTAGTAGAGCTCCTGGCCCCAGTGGAAGGCACAGATGACATAGTCGGCGCCCTCGCCTTTCATCTGCCGCACGGCGCTGACCGCCTTGTCGCGGTTGGGCGCAAGGTCCGTGCCCGAGCAGTAGATGCCGATTTTCAGGCCGTGGGGCGTGGTGATGATCCGGGCCTCGCCCTCCTTGCCGTAGGAGACGCCGTGGGCCTCAAGGGCGGCGTAGGTGCTGTCCGCGCCAGCCTGGTAGCAGTCCATCATGTGGTTGTTGGCGGTGGTGACAAAGTCCACGCCGCCCTCGTTGAAGATCTCCGCGTACTCGGTCGGCGCCCTGAACGGGAAGACCACCTGGGTGTAGTCGTAGGTCAAGTTGGGGTTATCCGTCAGCGTGCACTCGCAGTTTGCAAGGGTGAGCTCGTCGTCCTTGAAAAACTGGACGGTGTTGGAGAAGGGATAGGCATAGTTCCCGTTCAGCACCCCGGCAAAGCCCGCGGGGTGAGCCTGGTAGTTCTGGTTTGACCAGAGGGTGCAGTCGCCCACGAAGGAGATGACGTACTCCTGCGGCGGTTCGGGCGTCGGCTCCGGCGTCGGCGCAGCGGTATTGACCGGCGCGGGCGTGTAGGGGCTCGGCGTGTAGGTGATGAGATTGGGGTTTTGCTGGGCCGGAGTATAGGTCTGCACCGACTCCCCCGCGGTCTTTACCCGCGACACGGTGGTCATGGGCGTCTCGATGCGCAGCTTCTCCAACAGCAGCAGCTCCGCGATCAAAAGCACCAGGCAGGCGATCTTCAGGAAATTTTTCATGTCTCTATCCTTATCTATGTAAAACTCTTTTTCTTAAAACAGCCGCTTCACAAGCGGGATTTTGCGCAGCACATACGTCAGCGCAAAGCACGAAAGCGCGAGGGCCAGGTAAAACACCAGCAGGGACGATACCGGCGCCGCGGGCGTCGGGGCAAGGCCAAAGCGCTCAAGCACGTTGATCATCAGCGGGTGCAGAAGGTACACGCCGAGGGTGCAGGCGGAAAGCTCCGTCACGAGCTTCACGCGCCGAAACGCTCTCCCCTTCAAGGTGAGGAAGAAGCAGTAAGCCGCCGTGGCCTGCAGGAAGGTGGGCAGGGAAAAGAAGTGGAAGAGCCACCCGTCCGCCGTGTTCTTATAGAGCGAATACCAGCGGTTCAGAATACTCGCCGCGAGGGTCACCGCGAGGAAGGCAAGCGGCGCAATCCAAAGCGTTCGACGGGAATACTCCCGTTTCGACAAATACCAGCCCCAGACAGCATACCCCAGATACGGCAGGTAGTCAAGGCTGAAATTCTGTGTAAAGCGATAAAGAACAGGCGCGGGGTCGGGAGTGAGGTTGCAGTTGACGAGGAAAACGCCGAGAAAGAGGAAGAGGCCGACGACATACCGCCCGTCCAGCTTTCCCCCGTGGAGCGCCGCGTGCACCACCGGCAGAAACAGGCACACCATCACCATCGCAGGCAGAAACCACAGATGATAGTGCCCCGCGACGACGGCATACAGGAAGTCATAAGGGCCCTCAAATGCGCCCGAGAGTGCGCGGGCCAGGGCGTAGAAGAGCGACCAGAGATAGTACATGCCCGTAAAGCGCAGTACCCGGTGAATAAAATTCTGTTTAATATCCAGCTTCTCCCGCGATAAAAGCAGGGTCCCGGTGAGCATGAAAAACAGCGGCAGCCCGGCCCTGCTCAAGGTGCTGAGGAAGGTCACGGCGAAGAAGGCCGCGCCGGGAAGCGGCAGTGCGTGATAAATGTCCGCCGCCGCGTGGATCATCAGGATCAAAAGGCAGGCAAAAACGCGGCAGAGGTCAAGCTCCGTTCTTCGCATGTTCCACCTCCTTAATCAGCGCGAGCTTCTGCGCGCGCGTAAGCCTCTTGATGTGCCACTCGCGGCTTCTGGCCTCGTGTTCGGTCTCGAAGCGCTCGGTATAGGCAAGCGCAACCGGCAGGCGGGCGCGGGTGTATTTGCCGCCCTTCCCCGCCGCGTGGGTTTTGAGCCGTTTTTCGAGGTCATTTGTCCAGCCGGTATAGAGCGTGCCGTCGGCGCAGCGGAGCATGTAGACCACGTTCATCGCTGCACCTGTTTGATATTCTTTTCAAATTTGCTGCGCGCGCCCATGACCTCATGCCCGCAGCCGAGACACTTGAGCTTGAAGTCCGCGCCCGTGCGCAGCACCTGCCACTGCTTGGAGCCGCAGGGGTGTTCCTTTTTCATGGTGAGGATGTCGCCGACCTGAATGTCCATTACTTCTTGATCTCCTCCCAATAGCGCTTTGCGGTCTGCTCGGTCTTGTTGTCGCCGTATTCGTAGTATTTCACGTCCCGGAGAGCGTCGGGCAGGTATTGCTGTTTTACCCAGTGGTTCGGGAAGTCGTGGGGGTAGAGATAGCCCTGCTCCCGCTCAAAGCCCGTGCCGTCGGCGTGGACGTTCTGGAGCTCGCGCGGGATGTTGCCGGTCCTTCCCGCGCGCACATCCGCCCAGGCCTTTTCGATGGCCATGACACCCGTGTTGGACTTGGGGGCGGTGGCAAGCAGGATGCAGGCCTCCGCCAGCGGCAGCTTCGCCTCGGGAAGCCCCAGCTGCAAGGCTGAGTCCACGCAGGCCTTCACGATCGGCACCGCCATGGGCCAGGCAAGGCCCACGTCTTCGCTCGCCGAGCACAAAATCCGGCGGCTCGCGCCGATGAGATCCCCCACCTCCAGAAGCCGCGCGAGATAATGCAGCGCAGCGTCCGGGTCCGAGCCGCGCAGGGACTTCATCAGGGCCGAGAGGATGTCAAAGTGCTCGTCCCCCTCCCGGTCATAGCGCATGGCGCTGCGCTGGGTGATGGCCTTGGCGTCGGAAAGGGTGATGACGCCGTTTTCCGAGGCGGAGAAGAGAAGCTCCACGGCGTTGATGGCTTTTCGCACGTCGCCCCCGCAGGCCGCGGCAATGTGGTCGAGCACACCTTCCTCGAGTGTGAGGGGCGTGTCGCGCCGCGCGTTCATGATGTTCACGGCCCGCTGGACAGCAGTCTTTACATCCTCGGGCGTGATGGCCTTGAATTCGAAGACGGTCGAACGGCTGAGGATGGCGTTGAAGACGGTGAAATAGGGGTTTTCGGTGGTGGAGGCGATGAGCGTGATGCGCCCGTCCTCAATAAACTCCAGAAGGGACTGCTGCTGTTTTTTATTGAAATACTGGATCTCGTCGAGGTACAAAAGCACGCCGCCGGGGGTGAGGAAGGTGTCGAGCTCGTCGATGATCTTCTTGATGTCGGCGATGCCCGCGGTAGTGGCGTTGAGCTTTCTCAGGGAGCGGTTGGTGCGCTGGGCGATGATGCGGGCGACCGTGGTCTTGCCCGTGCCCGAGGGGCCGTAGAAGATCATGTTCGGGATCTGCCCGCTCTCCACAATGCGGCGCAGAAGCCCGCCCTTGCCGAGGATGTGCCGCTGGCCCACCACATCGTCAAGCGAGTCCGGTCGGATCTCGTCCGCAAGCGGCTGGTACATGGCGCGCCCCCCTTTCGTAAACCATAATGTGGGTATCGGCTTCACTCAGCTTTCTCCCGTCATTGCGAGGAACCAGTGCGCACACTGGTGACGTGGCAATCCGCCCGCCGGAGGCACTAAACAATTCAGAAATCCAAGCTGGCTGCTGAGAGTACGGATTGCCACACCAGTGACATCGGTCACTGGTTCGCAATGACAGACCGCAAGCTGATACTTGCTGCTTTAACCCGATACGTGTAAACCAGAATAAAGGAATTATATCACCCTGCGCCGCGTTTGTAAAAGAAATTCTTTGATAAAGTGAAAAGTGGAAAGTGGAAAGTGAAGTTATGGTGTCTGCTTCGCAGACAATCATAAAATCAGCGAACTTTTTTCTTTTGTTCGTCTTATACTTTGGCAAAACATGGCAGATGTTCAAGCTTCGTGTGGACATTTTCGGCTCTCTGCTGTATAATGCCAATACTTGCGTAAAGGAGTACATATATGCGTAAAGGGAAAATCAAAGCGATTTTATTTATTGTTGTGTTTCTGCTGGTGATGGCCACCGCCATTACCCTGCTGCTGGATATGGAACGGGAGAAGAAAGAGGTCGAGAGCCTGGGCTATGACCCCTACCGCGCGACGCCCGCGCCGACGGTCGCGCCCACGGTGACGCCCATGCCCGTTTCCACCATCATGCCGACCCCTGTGCCGCCGACGCCCGCGCCCACCCCGACGCCGACGCCGGTGCCCACCCCCACGCCGAAGCCCACGCCCACACCGGTCCCGGTGGGGAAGGTCATCGGCACCGGCTCCTTCGTCTCCAACACCGGCGTGCCGATGAACGTCCGGGCCGACTGGGAGGCGCTGCTGCTGGACGAGCAGCACGTGGGCGTGCGCGTCAAGGTCTATCTCGAGTCCTACTCGATCCAGATCCAGGCGTCCCGCGGCGCCGTCAACGTCTCCGTCGGCGACAACTACCAGACCGCTGACACCCCATCTCTGGACATTGACGACAACGTCAACCTCCATTCAAGCCTCATCGCCACCACCGAGCATGTGCTGAACCTCGCAGCCGGCCAGCAGAAGAGCTTCCCGGTGCAGGTGCAGTACCTCTTCCGCGGCACCTATTTCCGCCAGGAGATCGACACCGTCGAATGCGGCGGCGCGATCGACCTGATGAGATGAGAGGCATAACAACAGCAAATATTTTGCTGTCATTCTGAGCGAAGCGAAGAATCTGTTATTTCATCAATTATTCTGGGGAAGATCCTTCGCTTACGCTCAGGATGACGGGTATTCGATACATTCAGAGAGGTGAACACCATGCGGACACCCGAACAGGTACGGGAGATCGTGCGGCTGCTGCTGGAGGAATACCCGGAGGCAAGCTGCACGCTTGACTGGGGCAAGGACTATGAGCTTTTGTTCTCCGTGCGCCTTGCCGCCCAGTGTACCGATGAGCGCGTCAATCAGATCACCCCGGCGCTTTTCGAGCGCTTCCCCACCCTTGAGGCCTTTGCGGAGGCAGATGTGGAAGAAGTGGAGAAATACGTACACTCCTGCGGCTTTTTCCGGGCCAAGGCGAGGGACATTGTCAAATGCGCCCAGGTGCTGCTGGAAAAGTACAACGGGGAGCTGCCGCGCACCATGGAGGAGCTGACCGCCCTTCCCGGCGTGGGACGCAAGACGGCAAACCTCATCCTCGGCGATGTGTTCCGCGTGCCCGGCTCCACGGTGGTGGACACCCACTGCATCCGCCTCTCCAATCGCATGGGGCTGGTGGACGATCTCAAGGACCCGGTGAAGATTGAAATGGAGCTCAGAAAGATCCTGCCGCCGGAGCGCTCCTCCGACTTCTGCCACTGTCTGGTCCTGCACGGCAGGACGGTCTGTGACGCGAGAAAGCCGGAGTGCGAAAAATGCTGCGTCAGACATTTGTGCCAGCACTTTTCGGGCTGACCCTCTCAGTCACCAGTGTGCGCACTGGTGACAGCTCCCCCATAGGGGGAGCCAAGCCTTGCCTCTCCCTTTGGGAGAGGTGCCCCAGTGCGCACACTGGGGCGGAGAGGGTATCCATATTGAAAGGAAGAGTCGAAATGAAAGCTATCGTCAGTGTATTTGCCCGCGACAGCAAGGGCATCATCGCCTATGTGACCGCGCTGCTCGCGGAGAAGGATATCAACGTCCTGGACATCAGCCAGACGCTTTTGCAGGAATATTTCGCCATGATCATGCTGGTCGATCTCACCGACTGCGGCATGAGCTTTGTGGAGCTGAGCCGCTACCTCGCCGACAAGGGGCAGGAGCGCGGCCTTGACATCCACATTCAGCGTCAGGACATCTTCGACGCCATGCACAAGGTCTGAGGTGCCGCCATGAGCTATCTTCTCAACAGCAGCGAAATTCTGCAGACCATCCAGATGATCAACCAGCAGCATCTGGACGTGCGCACCATCACCATGGGCATCAGTCTCTTGGACTGCGCGGACACGGACATGGACGCCTGCTGCCGCAAGATCTATGACAAAATCTGCCGCTGCGCCGGGAATCTCGTGAAGACCGGCTGCGACATTGAGGACGAGTTCGGCATCCCCATTGTCAACAAGCGCATCTCCGTGACGCCCATCTCGCTCGTCGCGGCGGCCTGCGCGGGGAGCGACTACGCCCCCATCGCCCGCACCCTCGACAGGGCTGCGAAGGAGACCGGCGTCAACTTCATCGGCGGCTTTTCGGCTCTGTGCCACAAGGGCTTTACCGAGAGCGACCTTCGGCTCATCCGCTCGCTGCCCGAGGCCCTGAGCAAAACCGAGCTTGTGTGCGCGAGCGTCAACGTCGGCTCCACCCGGGCCGGCATCAACATGGACGCCGTGGCCCTCATGGGCAGGATCATCAAGGAAACCTCCGAGCGCGGCTTCATGGGTTGCGCCAAGCTCGTGGTGTTTGCAAACGCCGTGGAGGATAACCCCTTCATGGCGGGCGCCTTCCACGGCGTGGGCGAGCCGGAGACCGTCATCAACGTGGGTGTCAGCGGTCCGGGGGTCGTTGCCCACGCGCTGAAAGAATGCAAGGGCGAGAGCTTTGACGTGGTGGCCGAAACCATCAAGCGCACCGCCTTCAAAATCACGCGCATGGGCGAGCTTGTGGCACAGGAAGCTTCCCGCCGCCTGGGCGTACCCTTCGGCGTGGTGGACCTGTCCCTGGCCCCCACCCCCGCCATCGGCGACAGCGTGGCGGAGATCCTTGAGATCATGGGCCTGGAGCGCTGCGGCGGGCACGGCACGACGGCGGCGCTGGCGCTTCTCAACGACGCGGTCAAAAAAGGCGGCGTGATGGCGTCCTCCCACGTGGGCGGGCTCTCCGGCGCGTTTATCCCGGTATCCGAGGACGCGGGCATGATCGCCTCCGCCAAGGAGGGGACGCTCTGCATCGACAAGCTCGAGGCCATGACCTGCGTCTGCTCCGTCGGCCTTGACATGATCGCCGTCCCCGGCGACACGGACGCCGACACCATCTCCGCCGTCATCGCCGACGAGGCCGCCATCGGCATGGTCAACAACAAGACCACCGCCGTGCGCATCATCCCCGTCAAGGGCAAGACCGTGGGCGACAGCGTGGACTTCGGCGGGCTTCTCGGCTCAGCGCCCATCATGCCGCTGCACCGCGGCAGCGCGAGCGAGTTCATCGCCCGCGGCGGGCGCATCCCGGCACCGCTTCACAGTCTGAGAAATTAAAATCATAACGTAGAGGGAGGGCAGTCCAAATGAATATCGAAGCTTTCAAGCGTGATCGCCTGCCCTTCTTTGCGTCGCTGGGCTTTGGGCTTCTGGCCTACGGCTTCTGCATGACGAACAAGATCCCCGTGGGCGATGATCTTAACCCCCTGGGCCTCTTCGGCAAGGGGATCACCACGCCCTCCGGGCGCTACGGGCTGGAGCTTCTGCGCTTTGTGATGCCTGATGTGTCCATGCCCTGGATCTACGGGCTTATGAGTATCCTGCTGCTCGCGGCGGCGGTGTGCGTGACAGTGCGGCTGTTTGAGATCAAAAGCCCGGTTCTGCAAATTCTGCTTGCCGGGGCCTTCGCCACCTTCCCCGCCCAGGCGGGCACCATGCTCTATACCTTCACCGCCGCGCCCTACGCCGTCTCTCTGCTGCTGACCGTGACGGGCGTGTGGTATTTTATCACGGGCAGACGGGGACGCTGGATCGTTTCTCCCCTGCTGATCGGCTTTTCGTGCAGCATCTATCAGGGCTACTTCTCCATCGCCGCGAGCTTTTGCGTGATCTATATGATCGTGCAGCTCTGCCGCACAAAGAAAACTGCGCTCGCGGTTTTCCGCGAGGGCGTGATGATGCTCGCGATGCTGCTGCTTTCGCTTGCGCTCTACGGTCTTGCGCTGCTGGCGGCTTTGAAACTTTTGAATCTCCCGCTTTTGCAGGAGGCCGTCAACGACTCCCTGAGCTTCCCGCGGCGCTTTCTGGTGGTGTACAAGTCCTGGCTCATGACCTTCTTCGACGGGCGCTTCGGCTATGTGCCGAACAAGGTCTCGCGCGTGATGCACCTGGCATTATTGCTGGTCGTCGGCGTCACGATGCTCGCGCAGCTTCGGAAGAAGGGCGACCTGCCCTCCCTGGGGCTTGCGGGGCTGTGCCTGTTTCTCTGGCCGTTGAGCTGCTACTGCCTGTATCTGCTGGCGGACAGCGGCTTTATCCACTCCCTGTCGCTGTACAGCTTTGCGTCGCTGTATGTGCTGTGCGCGGCGCTTCTGGACGGGTGGAAGCCCGCTCCGGCCCCGGCGCTCAAACGCCTTGCGGCGCTCGCGCTGGCGGTGATCCTCTGCGGGAACATTTATTACGCAAACGCCCTGTATCTGCGCTATTATCTGCGCTTTGAGGAGCTCAAGAGCTTCTATACCACGCTGCTCACGCGCGTGATGGAGACCCCGGGCTTTGCCGAGGGCGACCGCCTTGCTATCGTGGGCGACGCCCCCGCGCTTACCTACGATCTCGACCGGCACTTCCCCGACGCGCCGCTGCAGCTGCCGAGTCTGGAACTGGGGAGCACGGCCTACGCCGAGGACATCATCAGCCAGTATCTCGGCTGTGACATCCCCTTCGCCTCGGAGGAAGAGGCGGCAGCGCTGGAGACGGACGGCATGCCCGTTTACCCCTATGACGGCTCGGTAAAACGCATGGGCGACGTGATCGCGGTCAAATTTTCTGCCAAGGAGGCCGACGCATGAGAAAAGCGAGTCTTGACGTGTGCCGGGTGCTGGCCTGCATGATGGTGGTGCTGGGGCACACGGGGATGCTGTTCTGGGACTTTGATCCCGCCGCCCCCGCCTGGGCCGCCTACAATCTGCTGTGCGTGTTCCTGCGCTCGTCGGTGCTGTTGTTTTTTATGGTCAGCGGCACGCTGTTCCTCGGGCGCGAGAAGCTGGATTTCCATAAGCACCTGAAAAGGGCCGGGCATATGCTGGTGCTGTATTATGTCTGGTCACTGGTCTTAAACGGCATCGACGCCCTGTTCCTCCACTACCATACGCCGGGCGAGGCCTTTCTGCCGCTGGTGCTGCGGGGCTACTTCCATCTGTGGTTCCTGCCCACGATGGCCATGTGCTACTGCGCACTGCCGCTGCTGCACGGGATGCTGCACGGCAATCACGACAACGTGCGAAAAGGCGCAATTTTGCTTGCCGCCATCGTCTGCGTGCAGGCGACCTTGAACGCTCTGCCCGATAAGCCCGAATGGCTTGCGGCCCTCATTGCACCCTACGATTTTCGTTATTACCGCTACTTTGTGATGATGCCGCTGGGCTATGTGCTGTATAAGGAGACGCTATCCAAAAAACAGCTCGCGTCCTTGGGCTGCGCGGCTCTTGCGGCGGCGCTGCTGATCGCGTTTCTCAACCGGCGCTATGCCATCTCCATCGGCGCGGCCTCGGACGCGCTGTATGAAGATCTGTCCATCTCCTCCGCGCTCACGGCGGCCTTTCTCTTCTGCCTCTGCAAGCGCATCGAGACCCTGCCGCCGAAGCTCTGGGGCTTTGTCAAGACCTTCTCGGCCTGCTCCTTCGGGATGTATCTCATGCACCCCATCTTCCTTGACGCCGTGCGCAGCCGGCACTTTGACCTCACGCAGTACAGCGCCCTCTGGCTCTACCCGCTCTGCTATGCCTGCTTCCTGCTCATCCCCCTCGGGATAAGCTGGGTCATGCTGAAAGTGCCGGGACTGAGAAAACTGGTCACATGAAACGTAATAGAGCTGTGAAGGAAAAACGGTTGCCATTGTAGGGGCTGACGCCCTCGGCGGCCCGTGCGGAACAACTCGAAAACGCGCAGAAATCCCCGGCGAAAAACGCACAAATGTGGCGGATTTTGCCGGGGATACGTGTAATTATTGCGTTTTCTTTGCCGGGCCGCCGAGGGCGTCGGCCCCTACGGTGTTGATATTACTGTGTTCTTGATGAAGGGGACTTTTTTCACAGTCCCATTCGTTTACAGGCATTGCCCCAGCACTTCCCCGAGCTTGACCGGGGTCTCGAGGCCGTTTTCGGTGTTTTCAAATAATTCTCTGTCCAGCTCCGCGCGGCCCTTCTGCAAGAGCAGGACCACCGTGCTGCCGCCGTAGAGGAAACGTCCCTTTTCCTCGCCGCGCCGGAAACTTACGCCCGCGCCCTTGTAGTTTTCCACACGCCCGACCAGCATCGCGCCGACTTCGATCTGGGCAAGGCGGCCGAAGTGTTTCGTGTCCATGATCGTATACTCCCGGCAGTTGCGGGTGAAGACCGGCAGGGCCGCGAGGGCAATGGGCCGCACGGTGTGAAGCTCCCCGGGCAGAAAACGCTTGCTCACGATCACCCCGTCGTCTGCGTAGGCGTAGCGGTGATAGTGCTGCACGCAAAGACGGAAGACCAGGCACACGCCGTCCTGAAAATCCGCGGCGGCGGGATCATCCCCGAGCAGATCCGCGATGGTGTAGCGGCTCTGCTTGATGGGCAGCACAAGACCGTCCGTGATGGGATAGGCGCTCAGAAGCCCGTCGCAGGGGGCCATGAAGCTTTTGGCCTCGTCCGGGACGGGGCGCAGGCTTTTGCGGATCGGGCGGCAGAAAAAGGCGTTGAAGCAGTCGTACCTCACCGGCAGATAGTCCGCCATATTGATGCCGACGGCGCGGGCAAAGGGCTTAATGAGCGGACGCGACAGCGGCGAGTCCATGAATCTGCCCGCAAGCTTTGATACCGGGCGGGAGGCGGCGATTTTCAGCAGGCCGCGCCCCGCCTTTTTCTCATATAAAAAACGCAGCGCCGCCCCGGCGGGGAGCGGCGCGATGCCCTGACGCTTCATTTTCCGATCACCTTCCAGAACAGCAAAAGGAAAAATTCCAGCGCGCCGATGCCGACCATGATGAGGATGCCGCGAAGGCCCGGCTTTGCCACCCGGATCGGCGTGATGAACAGCGCCCCCGTCAGGATGCTGGCCCCGAGGTACACAACGGTGATGTCCGCCTTCGTCAGATATTGCAGCAGCAGCACAAAGGGGAAAATCAGCGCCGCCGAGGTCACGGGAAGGCCCAGGTACTCCTTGCGGGCGCTTTTCTCCTTGGTCTGCCGCTCCTCCTCGGTCACGTTGTAGTAGGCCAGGCGGATCATCGCCGCCAGCACATACAGCACCAGAAACGCGTGCAGCACGAATTTCCAGGAGGCGGTCTCCCAGCGCACGGGCAGACCCTCCAGCATATTCGTCAGGTATGGGGACACGCGGATGAGCGCCGCGCCGATGCAGGCGGGCAGCACGCCGAAGGCCACCAGGTCGGACAGGGAGTCGATCTGAATGCCGAAGTCCATCTCCATCTTGGTCCTGCCCTTTTTGGTGCGGGCGACCTTGCCGTCAAAGGCGTCGCACAGCCCGCAGAACAGCAGGAAGAGGCAGCCGTAATACGGATGCCCGCCGCCGGAGAGCGACACAACGATGCCCGTTGTTGCCGACAGCAGCGAGAAATAGGTCAGGATCACGGTATAGTCATAGAATCCGATCATGGGTGTGTTTCCTTCCTGAGATTTCAAAGCACAGCGTGTCTTGTATTGTCAACCTTTCGACAAAGTATCTTAACATAAGACACGCTTTTTTTCAATCCCAAAATATGCCGCAAGCACGGTCGTTTCACACACTCCGGCCAGGGGGGAGTTCAGAGGGGGAACACCCTCTGATTTTTCGCCTCGCAAGGCGAAAAACAAATAGAATCGTTTTTGATGGGGCTTTGCCTCGGCAAAAACACCCTGAGCCGAGTTGTACGAGGCCTCGCGCCGACCAAAGCGGGCCTTCGCCCGCTGCGATAAGCGCGAGCGACCTTCCTCGTTTTGACAAAATGCCATCCGGGCATTTTGTTAAAACGATCTTAGTCGCCGATGCCGCTGCGCATGATCTTGCCGAAGTTCCAGAGCCGCGCCGCGCTGCGGGCCGCTTCCGCGCGGTCCTCGGGCTTTTTATATTCGATCTGCGCCGTCTGCGCGCCGCAGTCCAGGCACATGGCGTACCAGCACCAGCCCTGCTCCTCCTCCAGAAGCCCGGCCCCGCCGCAGTAGGGGCAGTCGTGCAAAATCAGTTCCTCGTGCAGGTTCATGGTTTTATCCTCCTGTTATTTTTCCAATTATGAGTATCGACTTTAATTTCCACTTTCCACTTTACACTTTTCACTTTACCATTCATCGTCCCGGGTTATAAAGCCGCGCTCGTCCGGCTCAACCGGGATCAGGCGGCTGTTGATGTCCTCGATGCGGATCCACGGCGCGCGCACAAGCGTCTCGATCACGCGGTCAAGCTGGGCCTCACTCCCCTGCAGCTCCATGGACACGGTGCCGACATAGTCGTTTCGCACCCAGCCGGTACAGCCCGCGGCGTTGGCCGCCTGCCGTGCCCGCCAGCGAAAGCCCACGCCCTGGACAACGCCGGTGAAAATCAGATGGCGGCGTATCAGCTTTTCCTGCATCATTCGGACCTCCCGGCTTATTTCTTTTTGATTTTACTGAATCCTCTGCCGAAAAGCAAGAGCTTTTCATAAAAAGCCGCCTCAGTCCTCCCTGTCATCCTGAGCGGAGCGAAGGATCTTTGATCGCCGGGCTGCAAGTCAAGATTCTTCGCTGCGCTCAGAATGACACGGTATACTGAGACGGCAGTCTTTCCTGTTATGTCGTTATTTCCTGATCCCGTCCTGGACGATGCCCGCCACCTCGGGAATCCATTCGTGGATGAACAGTTCCGCGTCCACATTGTGCTGCTCGGCGATGTACTCCTCAAGAGTCGAGCCGATGCGGTCAAAGTCCGCGCCCGTCAGCACGCCGACACCGGCGCACACGGCGCCGACGGCAATGCAGATGACCACGATGACCAGGATGATATTCCAGCCCTTTTTCACGCCGACACCTCCTTATAGCACAGCTTGCGCCCAAGCGCCACGACCCGGCGGATGAAGCCGGGGATCGCGCCGATCAGCAGCCAGATGAAGGTCCAGGCCAGCAGCAGACCGATGGCCGTGGACGCCAGCGACAGACCGAACACCAGCAGGATATCCGCGAACACCGTGAAGCCGAAGGCCGCGATCAGGCCGCTGATGCCGACGCAGCCGAACACCGCAGCCATGCTCAGCGTGAGCAGCGCCGCGCCCAGGATCAGCCCCAGGACCAGAAGCCCCAGCGGGATCGCCAGTATAATGAACAGGATCAGCAGCGGCACGTTAGCCTCCCGCTCGGCAGGGCCGGTCAGGTCCGGCAGGTCCTTCACGGCGGGCTTTTTGCGCTGCGGCTGCGTGCGGGGCGTATACTCCTCCTGTACCTGGACACGCGCCGGATGCTCCTCCGGTTCCAGGGACAGGGTGCTGACATCCACATGATGCGGTTTTTCCCGCATGTGTACGCTCGCGGGCTCTTCCTTCTTGACAGGCTGCTCCGGCAGCGGCTGGGGAGCGTCCTCATCCGGGATCGACGGGATCACCGTCGGTGTGCTCGCCGTCTGCTCAGGGGCGGCAAAATCGTCTTTGAGCGTAAAGTCCTTGAGGAAGGCATCGACGTCGGAGAGCTTGTCCGCCTCCGGGGCGGGGGCTTCCTCCACAGCCGGGGTCACCGGCTCGGCGGGCGGCACAGGGACGGCGGGCGGCGGCGTAAGGGGCGCGCTCTCGCCTTCCCTGTCCTCATCGGGGTAGAAGGCCGACTCGTGCGCGTGCGGCCTGTCAGGCTCCGCGCTCTCAGTATGGTCTTCGGGCAGGATGCCGAGGTTGAGGCTTTCAAACACATTCTCCGCGGCAGCCGGGTCGTTGAACAGAGAGATCTGCCCCTCCTCCGGCTTTTGCTCGGCGGGAATGAGTGCGAGGGCGTCGCGGCGCAGATCCTCGATCACCAGCTGATAGGCGGGCTCCTGCCCGTCGTCGGTCTGGTACTTGCGGTCCCTCGAATCATAGGCGCGGGCAAGGTTCACCGCCTGGCGCGTCGGGGATACCAGCATCTGCAGCACAGCCGTTTCGTTGCCTACCTCATCAAATATGTCATTGTACAGCTCGAGCGCACGGGCCCTGTCGTCCTCCTGCATGAAGGTCAGCAGTTTCCCGAGCTCTGCCAGAAATCTCTGTTTGTTAATAGGGGTCACCTCCAACCGGTGTTCATCGTGATTATACCTTTTCCTGTTCGTTTGGTCAAGATAAATATTACAAAAAAAAGACAAAAATTTTCGACTGGCTTCGGCAAATGAAATTTTCAAAGGCTTGACAAGCTCTCCTTACCGCTATAAAATACGTAAACACGGCGCATTGAGCCGACATTACGGCGGGGCAAGGGCCCTGGCGATTGAGAGGTAGTTTTATGGCGAAAGACAAGAAAGTTGAGCAGATCACCGATATGGAGGTCGATTTTGCCCAGTGGTATACCGATATCTGCCGCAAGGCGGAGCTGGTGGAGTATGCCTCCGTCAAGGGCTTTACGATCCTGCGCCCCTATGGCTACGCCATCTGGGAGAATATGCAGCAGATCATGGATGCAGAGTTTAAAAAGACCGGGCACGTCAATGTGGCCATGCCGGTGCTCATCCCGGAGAGCCTGCTGAAAAAAGAGGGCGAGCTTGTCAACGGCTTTGCGCCCGAGGTTGCCTGGGTCACCATGGGCGGCAGCGAGCAGCTCGAGGAGCGCCTTGCCTTCCGTCCCACCTCCGAGACCATGTTCTGCGACCACTGGTCCCGCGTGCTGCACTCCTACCGGGAGCTGCCGATGCTGTATAACCAGTGGTGCTCCGTCATCCGCTGGGAGAAGACCACCCGCCCCTTCCTGCGCTCGCGTGAGTTCTGGTGGCAGGAGGGCCACACCATCCACGAGACCGCCGAGGAGGCACAGGCGGAGACCGAGCAGCAGCTCAACTGCTACGCCGATTTCTTTGAAAAGGTCCTCGCCATCCCCGTGGTGCGCGGCAGAAAGACCGACAAGGAGAAGTTTGCAGGCGCTGAGGCCACCTATACCGTGGAGTGCATGATGAAGGACCGCAAGGCCCTCCAGGGCGCGACCTCCCACTATTTCGGCGACAAGTTCTCCCGCGCTTACAACGTGACCTTTACCGGGCGCGACAACAAGCTGCAGTACCCGTTCCAGACCTCCTGGGGTTCCACGACGCGCATGATCGGCGCGGTCATCATGGCCCACGGCGACAACAACGGTCTCGTCCTGCCCCCGATGGTGGCCCCCATCCAGGTGGTGGTCGTGCCGGTGGCGCAGCACAAGCCCGGCGTTCTGGAGAAGGCAAACGAGCTGTTTGAGGCCCTCAAGGCATCCGGCATCCGCGTCAAGCTCGACGACAGCGACAACAGCCTCGGCTGGAAGTGCGCCCAGTACGAGATGAAGGGCGTACCGCTTCGTGTGGAGCTGGGGCCCAAGGATATCGAAAACGGCGTGTGCGTGGCGGTGCGCCGCGACAACGGCGAGAAGACCCAGGTCAAGCTCGAAGAGCTGACCGCGAAGGTGCCGGAGTTTCTGAGCGCCGTGCAGCAGGGACTTTTCGACAAGGCCAAAAAGAACCTGGACGAGCACATCTACGCGGCCCACTCCGTGGAGGAGGCCAAGGAGCTGCAGGAGAAAAACGGCGGTTTCATCAAGACCATGTGGTGCGGCGATGTAGAATGCGAGCTTAAGATGAAGGAGCAGGCGGGCATGTCCTCCCGCTGCATCCCCTTCAAGCAGGAGAAGCTGGACGAGGTCTGCGCCTGCTGCGGCAAGCCGGCCAAGCACATGATCTTCTGGGGCGTCGCATACTGAATTCCATTGCGAACAATGTTCGCAATGGAGATACTCGCGCTTATCGCGCGCGGCTTACGGGAGACAAGCCGCGCTTGGTCGGCGCGAGGCCTCACATAGTTCGGCTTAAGGTGTTTTTGAGGCGGCAAAGCTGCCTCAAAAACTATTTTAAAAACACAAGAGAGAGCGGCGAAAGCTGCGCATTCTCTTTATGCCTCCCCTTTGAAGGGAAGGCAAGGCGCGCGTCTGTGGCCCCCTTGCCTAAAGGGGGCTGGCATGGCGCGTCTCACGCAAGCGCCATGACTGGGGGATACCGTTCTTGCCGCTTAACACTATGAACCGAATCCCCCCGCCCCAGTTTGCGAACTGGGGCACCCCCCTTTAGGCAAGGGGGGCGTTCCCTCTCAGCGGGGACCCTCTCTGCCCCCAGAAGAGGACGCAAGAATGATTTAGGTTTTAAACCGAAAAGAGCCCGTCCCTTTTGGGGACAGGCTCGTTTCGGTAATTATTTGAATTACACAGCGCGGGTGACCTTGCCGCTGCGCAGGCAGCGGGTGCACACGTAGACGTGCTTGGGAGAGCCGTCGACGATGGCCTTGACGCGCTTCACGTTGGGCTTCCAGGTACGGTTGGAACGTCTGTGAGAGTGGCTGACCTTGATACCGAAGGTAACGCCCTTGTCGCAGAATTCGCACTTCGCCATGGATGAAGCACCTCCTTGCATGTGTTGGCTGTCAGGCAGACAGCTCATTTATAATAGCAGATGGGCCGGGTAAATGCAAGGAAAATTTTACAGTTTGCGTGAAAAAGTTTTTTCATGCGGTCAACGCCCGGATGTGTGGAAAAGAGCTTGCCAAATCCGCGGAAAATGGGTAATATAGAGAATACGATCATAACAGACAACTCACAGAAAGGGTAAGCGTGAACGACTATGCGCAGCAAGTATTCCGTCAAGCTCAAGAAGCTCGTGGAGGAGCACGGCGGGCTCGAGCCGCTGAACCTCTCCTCGGATTATGAAGAGGCGCTGATCTCCAACTCCGACGTCAACCGCCCCGCCATGCAGCTGACCGGCTTTTACGACTACTTCGACCCCACCCGCATTCAAATCATGGGCCGGGTCGAGAGCACCTATCTCGACACCCTCTCCCCCGAGGATCGGCTCAAGACCTTCGAGCGCTTCATGGAGCACGAGATCGCGGCGCTGGTGATCTGCCACGGTGTGTCCGCTTTTTCCGAGTGCATCGAGATGGCGCGCAAATATGACCGCAACGTCTTCATCACCGACGAGGACACCTCGGCCTTCCAGGCGGACCTGATCCACTCGCTGCAGAAATACCTCGCCCCGCGCGTGACGGTTCACGGCGTGCTGGTGGAGATCTACGGCGAGGGTATCCTGCTCATGGGCGACAGCGGCATCGGCAAGAGCGAGACGGCCCTGGAGCTCATCAAGCGCGGCCACCGCCTCATCGCCGACGACGCGGTGGAGATCCGCCGCGTCAGCCGCCATTCCCTCATCGGCAGCGCACCCGAGCTCATAAGATATTATATGGAGCTGAGAGGCATAGGCGTGGTCAACGTCAAGCACCTGTTCGGCATGGGTGCCGTGAAGCCCCAGAGCAATGTGGATCTCGTCATCATGATGGAACCCTGGGACAACACCAAGGCATACGACCGCTTAGGCCTGAGCAGCGAGACGGCGAGCTTTGTGGGCGTGGAGATCCCGCAGGTCACGATCCCCGTGCGGCCCGGGCGCAACCTCGCCGTCATTATGGAGCTTGCCGCCATGAACAACCGCCAGAAGAAGATGGGCTACAACGCCGCCGAGGCGCTGGCGATGGAGCACGACATGGCGATTGACGCGGGGCTACTTTAAGTCAAATGCGAGCAATGCTCGCATTTGAGAGACTCGCATTTATCGCACGCGGCGGTGCGTGACACGCCGCGTTTGGTCGATGCGAGGCCTCGCTAAGCTCGGCTTATGGTGTGTTTGAGGAAGCAAAGCTCCCTCAAACACGATTTGTATTTATTTAGTAAGTATTTGGAGATTTTTATGGAACAGCTGGAACTTGCCATTCAGGAGATCAAACAGGAGATGCCGGGGCTGGAGCTGAAGGAAAACGAGCCCATGAGCGGCCACTGCTCCTTCCGCATCGGCGGGCCCGTGCGGGCGCTGGCCGCGCCGCAGGACGTGACGGGGCTCACAAGGCTCTGCTATCTGCTCAAAAAACACGAGCTTGCCCCCTACATCCTCGGCAACGGCACCAACATTCTCTTCCCCGATGAGGGCTTGAAGGATCTTTTCATCATCTCCACCGAGAAGCTGACAAAAATGTTCCTGCTGCCGGACGGCGCGATCTACGCCGAGGCGGGGGTCTCGCTTTCCAGGCTGGCAAGCTTCGCGCAGCAAAACGGCCTGACGGGGCTGGAGTTTGCCTCCGGCATCCCGGGCAGCGTGGGCGGCGGCCTGATGATGAACGCCGGGGCCTACGGCAGGGAGCTCAAGGACGCGGTGGAGAGCGTGGTGATCCACTTTCTGCCCGAGCAGGCGCTGTATGAACTCACAAACGAGCAGTGCGCCTTCGGCTACCGCTCGAGCTTTTTCCAGAAGATGCCGGGCTGCGTGATTTTAAGCGGGGTGTTCCGTCTTGAAAAGGGCGAGCCCGAGAAGATCGCGGAGAAGATGCGGGAATTAAACGCAAAGCGCCGCGAGAAGCAGCCGCTGGACCTCCCCTCCGCGGGCAGCGCCTTCAAGCGCCCCGAGAGCGGCTTCGCCGCCGCGCTCATCGACGAGGCCGGCTTAAAGGGCTATGCCGTCGGCGGGGCGCAGGTATCGGAAAAGCACGCGGGCTTTGTGGTGAACACGGGCTCCGCCACGTCTCACGACGTGTACGATCTCATGATGCACATACGCCGCACGGTCTGGGAGCACAGCAAGGTCGCGCTCGAGCCGGAGATGATCATTCTTCCCCCGGACTACAGGCTCGAGGATCACGGCCCCCAGGTGCCGCTGCACAGGATCTGGGGAGTTGGAGGAAGTGAAGAGTGAAAAGTGGAAAGTGAAGTGAAGGTGTGCCTTCGGCACCTTTATAATTGTCCGCAAAGCGGACACCATATCTCCACTTTTCACTTTCCACTTTACACTTTCAAAGAGACAGAGGTAACTTATGGATTTTCTGATCATAACCGGTCTTTCTGGCGCGGGGAAGAGCCGCGCGGCGGACGTTCTGGAGGACCTGGACTACTACTGCGTGGATAACCTGCCGGTGGCGCTGATGCCGAAGTTCGCAGAGCTGTGTATCGCGACCGGCGGCCGCTATGAAAAGGTCGCGCTGGTGACCGACGTGCGCGCCAAGAACGGCTTTGACGAGCTGCTGAAAACGCTCGACCAGCTCAAGGACATGAACTGCGCCTGCCGCATCCTGTACATGGACGCGGACGTGCCCACCATCGTCAAACGCTACAAGGAGACGCGCAGGCCCCACCCGCTGGCCAAGCGCGGCGGCAGCATTGAGGAGGCCGTCTACCGGGAGATAGATCTGCTGGCCCCCATCCGGGAACGGGCGGACTTTATCGTCAACAGCTCCACCCTCACCCTCGGGCAGCTGCAGAGCAGGCTCTTTGAGCTCATTGCCCCCGCGGGCGCCAAGCGGCAGCTTGAGGTCACGGTGGAGGCCTTCGGCTTTAAGCACGGCATCCCGCTCGACGCCGACCTTGTGTTCGACGTGCGCTTTCTGCCGAACCCCTATTATCTCGAGGAGCTGCGCCCGCTCACCGGCCTTGACCGTCCCGTGGCCCAGTATGTCTTCGACAGCAACGATGCCCGCAGCTTCATGGCAAAGGTGGAAGACCTGCTGGACTTTCTGCTGCCGCTGTATGTGGAGGAGGGCAAGCTGAGCCTGCTGGTCGCTGTGGGCTGCACCGGCGGGCGGCACCGCAGCGTCGCCATTGCCGCGGCCCTGACCGATTATCTCAAGGCCAAGGGCATCAGCGCCGAGAACGTCAACCGCGACATCAAGAAGTAGGTACGCCCATGTCATTTTCATCCGATGCCAAGCGCGAGCTCTGCCGGGACCGTCTGGAGCGCCGCGACGCCGCCGTGGCCGAGAGCTACGGCGTGCTGCTGTACTGCCACAGCTTTGACGCACGGGAAGTGCGCATCATCACCGCAAGCCCCGACTTTGCCCAGCGCCTGCCGAAGCTTTTCAAACGCGCCTTTTCCCTCAGCTTCGACCAGCTCCCGCCCGAGGGGGCAGGCGGCAAGCAGAGCTTTGCCGTCACCGACCCCAAAAAGCTTGCGCTGATCTTCGACGCCTTCGGCGCGGAGATTGGCGGCACCCTCTCCCACCATGTCAACTTCGGCGTGCTGGAGGATGAGAGCTGCCGTGCGGCCTTCATACGGGGCGCCTTCCTCGCGGGCGGCAGCGTCACCGATCCGGAAAAGCGCTACCACCTGGAGCTTGCCACCGCCCATCAGAGCGTGAGCCGCGAGGTCTATACCCTGCTTTTGGACATGGGCTTTTCGCCGCGCGAGACGAAGCGGGCCGGCAACGCGCTTTTATACTTCAAGCAGGCCGACGCCATCGCCGACTTCTTCACCGCCATCGGCGCGCCGAGCACCGCCATGGGCGTCATGACCGCCAAAGTGGAAAAGGAGATGCGCAACACCGTCACCCGGCAGATCAACTGCGACAGCGCAAACGCCGACAAAACCGTCGCCGCCGCCCAGGAGCAGCTTGCCGCCATCCGCCGCATTGTGAAGGATTACGGCAGTCTGGACGTGCTGCCCGAGGCGCTCAAGGACGCGGCGCTGCTGCGCATCACAAACCCCGAGGCAAGTCTGGCAGACCTTGCGGAGCTGAGCTTCCCCAAGGTCAGCAAGAGCTGTCTGAGCCACAGATTGAAAAAGCTCATGAACTATACGCCGGAGGAATAAAGCCATGGCCTTTGTGCATTTACATGTTCACAGCGAGTACAGCCTCCTTGACGGCGCATGCCGTACGGAGAGGCTCCCTGCGCGCGCAAAGGAGCTGGGACAGACCGCCGTGGCGCTCACCGACCACGGGGTCATGTACGGGGCCGTCGCGTTCTACAAGGCCTGCGAGGCGGCGGGCGTCAAGCCCATCATCGGCTGCGAGGTCTATGTCGCCCCCCACAGCCGCACCGACCGGGTGCACGGCGTGGACAACGAATACTCCCACCTGATCCTCCTGTGCCGCAACGAGGTGGGCTACCGGAACCTCTGCTACATGGTCTCCGCCGCGTTTACCGAGGGCTTCTACGTCAAGCCCCGCATCGACTGGGCGCTGCTGCACGAGCACGCCGAGGGCCTGGTCTGCCTGTCCGGCTGTCTCGCCGGGGCCATCCCCCAGATGCTCATTCACGACGACTACGAGGGCGCGAAGGCCAAGGCGCTGGAGCTGCGGGACCTCTTCGGAAAGGAATACTTTTTCCTCGAGATCCAGAACCACGGCATCGCCGACGAGGAGCGGGCCGCACAGGGTCTCATCCGTTTAAGCCGCGAGACCGGCATCCCCCTTGCCGTCACGAACGACGCGCACTATATCGACAAGTCCGACGCCTATTATCAGGATGTGCTCATGTGCATCCAGACCGGCAAAACGGTGGACGAGCCCAACCGCATGCGCTTTGAGACCCAGGAGTTTTACTTAAAGTCCGAGGATGAGATGCGCGCCCTGTTCCCGGAGCTGCCCGAGGCCGCCGACAACACGCAGAAAATTGCGGACATGTGCGACTTTCACTTCGAGTTCGGCAACTACAAGCTGCCGCGCTTCAAGCTCCCCCAGGGCGAGACGGACAGCTGGGAATATCTGCAGAAGCTCTGTGAGAAGGGATTTGCCGAACGTTTCCCGGACAGGCCCGAAATTCACAAGCAGCTTGAGTATGAGCTGGACATGATCCACCGCATGGGCTTTGTGGATTACTTCCTCATCGTCTCGGACTTCATCGGCTACGCGAAAAGAAACGGCATCCCCGTCGGGCCCGGACGCGGCAGCGCGGCGGGCAGCGTGGTGTCCTACTGCCTGCACATCACGGACGTGGACCCCATCAAATACAGCCTCTTCTTTGAACGCTTCTTAAACCCCGAGCGCGTGAGCATGCCGGATATCGACGTGGACTTCTGCGTCAACCGCCGGGGCGAGGTTATAGATTATGTAAACCGCCTGTACGGTCACGACCACGTGGCCCAGATCGTAACCTTCGGCACCATGGCTGCCCGTGCCGCGATCCGCGACGTGGGGCGCGTGCTGAACATGAGCTACGCCGAGACCGACGCGGTTGCCAAACAGGTGCCCATGGCGCTCAATATGACGCTGGACGAAGCGCTCAAATTATCCAAGCCCCTGCGGGACATGTACGAGGGGGACGAGAAGGTCAAGCGCCTCATCGACGTGGCGAAGGCCCTCGAGGGCATGCCGCGCCACGCCTCGACTCATGCGGCCGGTGTGGTCATCACGGACAGGCCGGTGTATGAATATGTGCCGCTGGCGATGAACGACGAGTCAGTCGTCTGCCAATACCAGATGACGACGCTCGAGGAGCTGGGGCTTCTCAAGATGGACTTTCTGGGGCTTCGAAACCTCACCGTGCTCGACGACGCCGAGCGCCTTGTGCGCGAGAAGGAACCGGATTTTCGCGTGGCGGACGCGCCGGTGGACGACAAGGAGACCTTCGACATGCTGGCGGCGGGCCACACTTCGGGCGTGTTTCAGCTTGAAAGCGTGGGCATGACGGGCGTGTGCACCGGCATCAAGGCCAAGAGCATCGAGGATATCACCGCCATCATCGCTCTCTACCGACCGGGGCCCATGGACTCCATCCCGAAATTCATCGAGTGGTCCCAGCACCCGGAGAAAATCAAGTATAAGCACGAGAGCCTGCGCCCCATCCTCGCCGTCACCTACGGCTGCATCGTGTATCAGGAGCAGGTCATCGAGATTTTCCGCTCTCTCGCGGGCTTTTCACTGGGCCAGGCTGACAATATCCGCCGCGCCATGTCCAAGAAAAAGCACAAGGTCATCGACGCCGAGCGCATCGCCTTCGTCCACGGCGACGAAAGCCGCGGCATCGACGGCGCTGTAAAGCGCGGCATCCCGGAGGATGTGGCAAACTCCATCTATGACGAGATCCTGGACTTCGCAAGCTACGCCTTCAACAAGGCCCACGCGGTTTCCTATGCGATCGTCGTCTACCGTACGGCCTACATGAAGCGCCACTACCCCCAGCAGTACATGGCGGCGCTTCTGACCTCCATCCTCGGCAACAGCGGCAAGGTCGCCGAGTACATTGCCGAGTGCCGCGAAATGGGCATCAAGCTCCTGCCGCCGGACGTGAACGCCTCGGGTGCAAACTTCACGGTGGCCGGGCAGAACATCCGCTACGGCCTTGTCGCCATCAAGGGCATCGGCTGGGGTGCCATCGACCAGATGGTGGCGGAGCGCGCGGAGAACGGGCCGTTCACCGGTTTTGAGGACTTCTGCCGCCGCATGAACGGCAAGGAATTAAACCGCCGCGCGGTCGAAAACCTCATCAAGGCCGGGGCCTTCGACTCCATGGGCTATAAGCGCCGGGCGCTGATGCAGGTGTCGGGCGCGGTGCTCGACTCCATCGCCCAGTCGGCAAGGGACAATATCTCGGGGCAGCTCGACCTCTTCGGCGACTTTAACGACGAGGGGCAGAAGGCCCCGGCGGTCATCCCCATCCCCGACGTGGAGGAGTACTCCCCCATGGAGAAGATGCAGATGGAAAAGGAGACCACGGGCCTTTACTTAAGCGGCCACCCCATGGACGGCTACCGCGACGCGGTGCGGCGCATCGGCGCGGTGCCCATCGGGGCCGTGACGGGCGACTTTGCCTCCGAGGACGGGCCGCGCCGCTTCCAGGACAACCAGATGATCACCGTGGCGGGCGTGGTGGAATCGGCCCGCACGCGCACAACGAAGAACAACACCCTTATGAGCTATATCATGCTCGAGGACGACACGGGCTCCATGGAGCTGATGGCCTTCCAGCGCGCGCTGGACACCGGCGGGGCCTACGTCAAGGATAACGCCGCCCTGCTCGTCAAGGGGCGCATTTCGGTGCGCGACGAGAAGGAGCCGCAGCTCATGGTGGAGACCATCCGCCCCCTCTCCGACGCGAATCTCCCGACGGAGAAGAGCGCCCCGCCGAAGGATCAAAAGCTCTGGGTCAAGCTCAAAAGCGCGTCCGACCCCGAGCTTGAGCGGATCAAGCTCATTTTGACCATGTTCCCCGGCACGCAGCAGATGATCATTTACTGCGCCGAGGAGAAAAAACGCATCGGCGCAAGCTGCCTCATCCACGAGGGGCTGGTGCTGGAGCTGGAGGAACGGCTCGGGAAAGAGAATGTGGTGGTGAAGTGATGGCAAAAAAGCATGACATCAATCTGGACTTTGTGCGGGCCGTGGCGGCGCTGTTCATCGTGTTCTCCCACTTTTTTGACAACACGGGGCTTTACGAGTTCGACACCGCCTTTCCCATCAAGCTCGCCTCCATCGGTCTGAGGATGATCGTGGGCACCTGCGTCGCGATGTTTATTATGTTAACCGGGTATCTCTGTTCCGAGAAAAAGCTCTCGGCCCGGTATTATCTGGGCTTTGTGCGCATTTATATCACCTATCTCGTGTGCAGCGCCTTCACCTGGCTTGCCCGTATCTTCCTCCTGCATGAGCCTCTGGGCCTGCACCGGATGGTCAGCGAACTCATCAGCTTTGAGAGCATCGAATACGCCTGGTATCTGCTGATGTACCTGGGGCTTTTCCTGATGATCCCGTTTCTGAATCTCGCGTTCAACGGTCTGGAATCGAACAAACAGCGGCTGGTGCTGATCGGGACGTTTCTGTATCTGTCCATCCTGCCGAGTATGCTGCACCGCCCGGTGCATCTCATGACCGTGTGGTGGAAAAATCTCTCTCCCATTGCCTATTATTTTACGGGCGCGTACCTGCACCGCACGCGCCCGCAGGTGTCGGCCAAGAAGGCCGCCGGACTGCTGCTCGTGCTGGTGGCGGCGTTCGTGGGGATAGACGTATGGCTGCTCGGCCCGGGCGGCGAGTGGACCATCGAGGTAACAAAGCACGACCACTACCAGGGCTATGTCACGGCGCTGCTGTGCTTTGTGATTTTGCAGAACGCCGGGGCAGACCGCTTCCCCGAGAAGGTACAGGCGGCGGTCAAATACTTTGCCTCCCTGTCGCTGTCCATCTATCTGCTGTCCTGGATCACCGATGCGCTGATCTACCCCCGCTTCAAGGCGGCGGTGCCGGATCTGAACGTGCAGTTCTGGTATATGCTGCCGCTGGGGCTTTTGAGCTTTCTCGGCGCGGCGGGGCTTGCCCAGCTTGCGGATTGGATCATCAGGCCGCTTGACAAAGCCGTGCGCGGGATGCTGGAAAAGTTTATACCGGCTTTACGCACATAATGAGAAAACCACCTGCCGGAGCAGGTGGTTTTGTTATATGAATCTGTCTCAGATCAGGTACTGCTTGAGTTCCTCGGGGCATTTCTCGCGGTCGGAGCTCATGGAGATCACAAACTCGATCTTCTCGCGCTCGGCGTAATCGGCAAGCCAGAGGATGAAAGCCACAACGTTTGCCTCGTCGCGGTCGTTGACGAGCTTATAGAAGTTATCAATAAAGAAGTGGGTAATGTCATAGTTGCCGGCGTGGATGCCGGAGATGAAGCCCTTGAAAAATTCGTAGGTGCCGATGTCGTAGCTGCCGGCGTCGATGAGGCGGGCCTGATAGGGAATGTCGTAGGTGAGCTTGCGGTCCTTCTCGATGACGATCACGTCGCCCTCGCCCTCGCTGACAGCCTTGCAGACAAGACCGACCAGTTCCTTCGTTTTTCCGGAGCCCTTGAGCCCCATGATAATTTTAAGCATAATGACATACACTCCTTTTTCAGTAAATATGGAATGGGATACTGTTGGTATAAGCTTACCATCTTTCCCGCTCGGACGCAAGAGGGGAGTTGTAAATGTGGAGTAAATTTTGTGTGTGCGATCTAAAGGCGCCCCCTCCTTGCCTCCCCCTTTGGGGGAGGTGGCATTCGCCGTCTCACGCAAGGCGAATGACGGAGAGGGTCCTGCGACATTGTGCCGTGTCCGACAGCCCTCTCAGTCACCAGTGTGAGCACTGGTGCCAGCTCCCCCAGAGGGGGAGCGGAAGCGGCTTCCCCTCGAGGGGAAGGCAAGGGGATAGCGCTGTGCAAAACGCGCAAATTCCCGTTCTCTTTCCCGTGCCCGTTCTTGACTGTATGGGGCGGATATGATAAACTTTTCATCAGCATAATCGGCTTATGGGAAGCGCTGAGTAAACCGAAGTACACAGATTGGCGAGCAGATTTTTCGCCAGATGAAGGTGAAAAACCGCAGGCATACTTTGTGTATGTCAAGGTTTTGAAACGAAATATGGCGGGAAATATGCCGTCAAGATGTGTGCGGCGGCTTATTCAGCGTTTCCCCAATAAACAGAAAAGAGGTGTACCTGCTTGAAGGATCTGAAACATCTGATCTACTTTGAGAACCTGCTGCAGGACGCGCAGAACGAGCTTGTGACCAAGGCCATCGAGGACGGGAAGCTTGCCCTGGGGTATAACTGCTACTACATCCCCGAGACGCTTTTGAACCTCCCCGGCTGCTTCTCGTCCAGACTGCGCGCGCCGCGCTGCACATCCACGGACGTGGCGGGCTACTACATGACCAACCGCACATGTCCCTACGCCCGCTCCATCCTCGAGCGCGCCATCGAGGGCGGCTACAATTACCTGAACGCTCTCTTCGGTGCGGAGTCCTGCGCCACCATGGAGCGCATGGAGGAGCATTTTGAGCTTCTGCATCCGGTGAAGAACGAGCGCTTCTTTACCGCCATCATGGACCCGCCCATGAAGGGCGATAAAAACAACCTTGAATACTACAAGGTCCAGCTGCGCAAGAACATCCTCCTGCCCCTCCAGGAGCATTACGGCGTGGACATCTCCGACGAGGCCATCCGCAAGGCCATCGACGACCACAACGCCGTCAGCGCCATCATTGAGGCCATCGGCGACCACCGTCGGGCCGACAATCCCAACATCACGGGCTACGAATTCCACGTCATCCAGCTGGTAAGCCAGGTCTGCCCGCACGAGCTGATCCTCCCCTACCTGCGGGAAACCCTGTGGGAGCTTGAAAAGCGTGAGCCGGAACCGAAATTCCCCTTCCGCGCCAGAGTTGCCCTCGTAGGCTCCGAGGTCGACGATCCCGAGTTTACCAAGCTTATCGAGTCCTGCGGCGCGATGGTGGTTGCAGACCGCTACTGCTTCGGCTCCTTCCCGAGCCGCGAGCAGATCACCGTCCGCGACGGCGAGACCGCCTTCGACGCCGTGTGCCGCCACTATCTGCACTGGAACCAGTGCGCCCGCTTCATGGACGGCATGAAGATCGACCAGCGCCACCACGAGGTCGAGCGCCTGGTGAAGGAATTCAAGGCCGACGGCGTCATCTACGAGAACATGAAGTTCTGCGAGTTCTGGAGCTATGAAAAGGTGCTGGCAAACCACATCTTCACAAACGAGCTGCACATCCCCTGCTGCACCATCGAGAAGGAATACGCCCTCGGCGCGGTGGGCCAGCTGCGCACCCGCTTCCAGGCCTTTATCGAGTCGCTGGAAATCAAGCAGATTCACGGAGGGAAATAACGATGAAGTTTACCGATAAGCTCATAGACGCCGTCGACAAAAAGCTTGAGCGCTTCGACCCCCTGTGGCAGGCAGAGCACGGCGTCGGCGGCCAGCGCAGCCGCTACTACGACAAGACCGGCGTCGCCAAATGGCGCGAGTGGCGCGGTGTGCGCGACACCTTCTACGATTACTCCGCGTGGCTCAAGAACCTCGCCGCCATGGCGGGCATGGTCGCTTCCGCTCCCCTCCCCATCCTCAAGGGCTTCTGGGAATACCGCTGGATGGGCTCCTACCTCGGCACCTTCATGTTCATCGACAGACTCTTTGAGGGCTACCGCGGCACAGAGCTGCGCATCGCGCACATGAACATGTACGGCATCGTCCAGAACCTCACGAAGAAGATCGCCTTCATCCTCGCAAACGACAAGCGTCTCGGCGGCGGGCCGGACAGCGACAAGTGCATCCCCTTCGACGAGACCATCCCGCCCCTCTTCCTCAAGGGCTTCAAGGGCCTGACCCCCGTGCCGATGCAGACCCTGCCGGAGTTCATCATCTGCGACATCGACCAGCACATTGAGCCCTACTACATCGACGTGGCCGAGTCCTTCGGGCTTGCCGCCGACGTGTGCTCAAGGTGCGCGGCCGAGGCGGGCGTTGCCCTCGACGACGCCTTCCCCATCCTCGGCAAGGTCATGCTCTCGACCAACATGCCCTGCAACGCCTCCGAGGCGACCTCCATGTTCCAGCGCCGCCGCATCGGCCTGCCCGACTTCCCCGTCACCATGGCCATGCAGCACGCCGAGAAGGAGGCCATCCCCTACTCCCGTCAGGAGCTTCTCAACGCCATCGCCTTCGTAGAGGAGCACTACGGTGTCAAGTACGACTGGGACACCTTCTACAAGTACGCCGAGATCATGAACGAGCAGAACGCCATCGAGCTTGAGAAGTGGGAGATCTTCAAGACTCCCTACTCCGCCCTCTCCGGCATTGCTGAGACGCTCTACAAGCTCTATGAGTGGCAGTCCGCCAACGGTGCCGACCCCTACTTCAACAAGATCGACCGCAAGGTCATTGAGATCATGCGTCAGGCTTATGAGGACAAGTACCAGCCCTTCGGCGGCAAGACCCGCCACCGCGCCTTCCTGTGGGGGCCGTCCGCGGTCTACTACACCGACTTCCCCACCTGGACGCAGAACTGCTGGGGCATCACCATCGTTTTGAACATGGACTCCACCATGGGCTACAACCAGATCGACACCTCCGACCGCGAAAAGGCCCTTGACGATCTGACCGCCCTGGAGCAGCGCGCCACCATGCGCCACCACGCCGTCGGCGGCTGGGACAACGTCAACGCCGTCTGGGACTGGGCCAAGAAGTTCAACTGCGACATGGTGCTCATGAACGACAACATCGCCTGCAAGGGCATGCTGGGCGTACACGCCATGATGGAGGAGCAGGCCCGCGACCTCGGCCTCCACTTCATCTTCATCGAGCATGACCTGGAGGACAGCCGCACGGTCTCCCGTCAGGACATGCGCAACTGCGTGAACAACTACATGTCCGTGGTTTTGAACGAAAAGCCGCTTGATCCGACCATCGTCGAGTTTGACGACTCCCAGGCATACTGATCCACTGTATATAGTACCCAACGGCCCCGTGTTTTCCCCGAAGGAAATTCAATCTGTTTTTGAAGCAGCTTTGCCGCTTCAAAAACACCCTGAGCCGAACTATGTGAGGCCTCGCGCCGACCAAATACGGCGTGTTACAGTCCGCCGTATGCGATAAGCGCGAGTACCTCAATTGCGAATCGTATTCGCAATTGACTAACAAAGAAAGGAGAACGCAGAAATGAAAAATGTACTTGCGTTCCTGCTGAAGCTGCTCGGCAAGATCGCGCTCGTCGCGCTGATCCTCTTTGCCGCGACCTTCGCCCTCTACATCACCAACGGCGAAAACAAGCTGATCTACTACGTCATCCGTCCCTTCCTCAACAAGCACTACGACGCCCAGGTCAGAGACAAGAGAATCGTATGAACGCACGGCGGCGGGTTTTTCCGCCGCCGTGTCTTAACTTTACAAAGTGAAATGTCATTCTGAGCGCAGCGAAGAATCTTCTGCTTCCGCTTGCTCGTGGGGAAAGATCCTTCGCTTACGCTCAGGATGACAGGTTAAAGGGGTGTGCCCTCTCTGCCTTTAAATCCCAAAACTTGCCCTTGTTTTTCTCCCTTCCCCATGATATAATTTTTTCGCGGGGTTTTCCGCACATACAACATTCGTCCAAAATTTATTTTATGGAGGAAAGAACATGAAAAAAATCATCGCAATGGCTCTCGTTCTGTGCATGATCTTCGCTCTGACCGTCACCGCTCACGCTGACGACAAGATCAAGATCGGTATGGTCACCGACGTCGGCGGCGTCAACGACCAGTCCTTTAACCAGTTTGCATGGGCCGGTCTCCAGGCTTTGGCCAAGGAAGACCCCAGCTTTGAGGTCAACTACCTCGAAAGCAAGACCGACGCTGACTACCAGACCAACATCAACACCTTCATTGACGAAGAGTATGACCTCATCATCACCGTCGGCTACATGCTCGCTGACGCCACCCGCGAGGCAGCCACGGACAACCCCGACGTGAAGTTTGCCATCATCGACGATGCCACCAACGCCGATCTCGAGAACGTCGCCTGCCTGACCTTCGCGCAGGAGCAGTGCTCCTACCTCGTCGGCCTGATCGCCGGCTACATGACCCAGAGCAAGACCGTCGGCTACATCCAGGGCATGGTTTCCGATACCATGAATCTCTTCGGTGTCGGCTACATCACCGGTGTTCTTGAGGCCTGCCCCGATGCCACCGTTCTTCAGTACAATGCCAACTCCTTCAATGACATTGCCGGCGGCAACACCGCTGCCAAGGACATGATCACCAAGGGCGCCGACGTTATCTACCACGCTGCGGGCGGCACCGGTGTCGGCGCCATGAATGCCTGCGCCGAGGCTCAGATCTGGGGTATCGGCGTTGACGCCGACCAGGCTGCCGTTCTCAACAACGACTGGATCGTTTCCTCCGCTCTGAAGGACACCGGCGCCGGCTGCGTTGCCATCGCCAAGGACCTCAAGGCCGGCGAGTTCAAGGGCGGCGAGCACCATTACACCCTCGCTGACGGCGCTGTCGGCTTCGCCACTACCGGCGACCACATCCCCGCTGACGTGCTTGAGAAGGTCGAGGCTGCCAAGAAGGCCATCATCGACGGCACCCTGATCGTTCCCACCACCACCGCTGACTGCCCCACCTTTACCCTGGGCTGATAAGCAGAGCAATTGAATCCCCATCCCGTCGCCGAAAGGCGGCGGGATTTTTATATTTTATCAGATTGGAACAAGAAATGGTAGAAAAGCACAAGGTCTTGTGTTATAATACAGTATCTGATTTCATGCGCATCCGGTCCGCGCCGCGCTGCCGGTTCCCCTGTCCCGGTTTTGCGGCGTTTCACCGGCGGAAAGAAGAGAGATACTATACTTATAGGGGGCGGTCACTTTGGCAAAACAGTATGTGGACATGAACACGCCCGTCATCGAAATGCGCAACATCGTCAAGCGCTTCGGCGATTTTGTCGCCAATGACGGCATCAACCTCACCGTCCACAAAGGCGAGATCCACGCGATCCTGGGCGAAAACGGTGCGGGCAAGTCGACGCTGATGAACCAGCTCTACGGCCTGCTCAAGCCCACCTCGGGAGACATCCTGGTCAACGGCAAGAAAATCGTCATGAACAATCCCCGTGACGCCATCGACGCCGGTATCGGCATGGTGCACCAGCACTTCATGCTCGTCCAGCCCTTCACCGTCACGGAGAACATCGTCCTCGGCACGGAGCCGACCAAGGGCATCAGCCTCGACATGGCCACCGCGCGCAAGAACGTGGTGGAGATCTCCGAGCGCTACGGCCTGTCCATCGACCCCGACGCGAAGATCGAAGATATCTCCGTCGGCATGCAGCAGCGTGTGGAGATCCTGAAGGCCCTCTACCGCGGCGCGGATATCCTGATCCTCGACGAGCCCACCTCCTCCCTCACCCCGCAGGAGATCACCGAGCTCATCGCCATCATGCACAACCTTGTCAAGGACGGCAAGAGCATTATCATCATCACCCACAAGCTCAAGGAGATCAAGGAATCCGCCGACTTCTGCACCATCATCCGCATGGGCAAGTACATCGACACCGTGGATGTGGAGAAGGTGGACGAAAACGACCTGGCCGCCATGATGGTGGGCCGCAAGGTCACCTTTAAGGTGGACAAGCCCGAGCAGGAACCCGGCGACGTGGTGCTGGACGTGAAGGATCTGCACTGCCTGGACTACCGCGGCATCGAGATCGTCAAGGGTCTCAATCTCCAGGTGCGGCGCGGCGAGATCGTCGGCATCGCCGGTATCGACGGCAACGGCCAGACCGAGCTTGTCGAGGTCATCACAGGTCTTCGCAAGGGAACGAAGGGCCAGGTGCTCGTAAACGGCACGGACGTATTCAACAAGCCGCCCGCCTTCGGTTTTCAGCACGGCGTGTCCTCCATCCCCGCCGACCGGCAGAAGCACGGTCTGGTGCTGGATTTTTCCATCGAGGATAACCTCATTCTCCAGAACTATGAAAAAGATCCCTTCGCTAGAAAGAGTGTTTTGCAGCGCGATCCCATCTTTACCCATGCGAGCGAGTCCATCGAGAAGTATGACATCCGCCCCTCCGGCAGCGAGAAGCGTCCGGCGGGCACCCTCTCCGGCGGCAATCAGCAGAAGGTCATCATCGCCCGCGAGGTGCAGAACGACAAGGACCTGCTCATCGCCGTCAACCCCACCCGCGGTCTGGACGTGGGCGCGATCGAGTATGTACACAAGTACATCGTCGACCAGCGCAACAAGGGCAAGGCGATCCTGCTTGTGAGCTTTGAACTGGACGAGATCATGAGTCTTTCGGACATTATCGACGTCATCTTCGACGGTCAGATCGTCGCCTCCATCCCCGGCAAGGACGCAAATGAGAACGATCTGGGCCTGATGATGGCAGGAGGAGGGAAAAAGGCATGACAAAGAACAAAGGCTTCCTCGACATCATTTCGGAAAACCGCTTCATCCATATCCTGCTGTCCATCCTGCTGGGCTTTCTGGTGGGCGCGGTGTTCCTTGTGATTATGAATCTTTCCGTGAGCGCAGCCTACGGAAGACTCATTAACAGCGTAACCAGTCTCAAGGGCTTTTCCTACGTAGTTGTCTATTCAGTTCCCTATATCGTCGTTGGTCTGTCTGTTGCCTTCTCCTTCAAGACCGGTGTGTTCAACATCGGCGCGGAGGGCCAGTTTGTGGTCGGCTCCATGGCCGCCGCCTGTACCGGTATTCTCGCCGGCAATCTGCCCAAGCCCATTCTGATTCCCCTGTGCTTTCTCGCCGCGATGGCGGCAGGTGCTCTCTGGGGCATCATCGTAGGCGTTCTCAAGACCAAGTGGGGCATCAACGAAGTGCTGTCCATGATCATGTTCAACTGGATTGCCTTCTACCTCTCCAACTTCATCGCCGGTATTCCCGCTATCAAAAACGACGGTTCTGCCGAAGCAACCAAGAACATTGCCGACAACGCAAGCCTTCTTTTCTCCAAGGATTTTATCAAGAGCGCCGGGCTCGCCCCGACGGCAAACTGGGGCTTTATCATTGCGATCATCGCGACGCTGTTCGTCTGGTTCATCATTGAAAAGACCACCCTGGGATTTGAACTCAAGGCGGTCGGCTCCAACAAATTTGCGGCCGAGTACGCCGGCATTAACGTCAACCGCTCCATTCTTACGGCGCTGGCCATCTCCGGCGCTCTTGCCGGACTTGCGGGCGCGCTTCAAGTCATGGGCATGGGCAAGCGCATCTCCATTTTTACAAGTCAGGAGGGCTTCGGCTTTGCGGGCATCGTCGTGGCCCTGATCGGCTGCTCCAATCCCTTCGGCGTGCTGGTGGCCGGTCTCTTCTACGGCGCGCTGATGTACGGCGGCAGCAAGCTGAATCTGGAAGGTGTTCCCACCCAGCTCATCAACGTCATCGTCGGCACCGTTGTTTTCTTCATCGCTATCTCCGTAATCTTTGAAAACCTCAATCGTCTGAAGTCCCGCGCGAATCGCAACGCGGAGGCGGCAGCCATCAAGAAAGCAGAAGAGAAGAAGGAGGCCAAGTCATGACGAACTTTATCAACACCCTGGGTATCATTCTCTTTGCCACGCTGGCCTACTCCACGCCGCTGCTGTACGGTGCGCTCGGCTCCTGCTTTTCGGAGGTTTCCGGCGTGGTCAACATCGGCATCGAGGGCATGATGACCGCCGGCGCCTTTACCGGCACCGTCATCGCTTACTTTACAGGGAACCCCTGGATCGGTTTTCTCTGCGGCGGCCTTGCGGGCGCGTTCTTCGGCATGCTGCATGCCATCGCCACTGTAAACCTCGGCGCGGACCAGACCATTGCCGGCACCGCCATCAACATGCTCGGCCCCGGCATCGTGATCATGCTCGCCAAGGTCATGTTCAATTCAACCGATACCATTCCCCTGTCTGCCACCCAGAAAATGCCCAAGCTGTTTTCCGGTCTGTTTGACACCACTACGACTTTCGGGCGTTTCATGGACAATGTCTTCGCCACATACGCTTCCACCTATCTGGTGTTTATCGCGGTTTTGATCGTGTGGTTTGTATTCTACAAGACCCGCTTCGGCCTGCGGCTTCGCGCCTGCGGCGAGCATCCCCAGGCCTGCGAGACCCTGGGCATCAACGTCATTGCCATGCGCTTTGCCTGCGTGTGCATCTCCGGCTTCCTCGCGGGTCTCGGCGGCGCCTGTGTCACCATGACGCTCTCCACCCAGTTTAAGCCCATCTCCATCGTCGGCCAGGGCTTCATCGCCATCGCGGCGGTCATCTTCGGCAAGTTCCGCCCCCAGGGCGCGCTGCTGGGCTGCCTGCTGTTCGGCTTCTGCTCCGGCCTCAAGGTGGTGCTGGGCGGCTCGTCCGGCGTGAACATGCACCTCATCTCCATGATCCCTTATGTGGTCACGGTCATCGTGCTGGTGCTGTTCGTGGGCAAGTCCCGCGTCCCCGCCGCCAACGGCAAGCCCTATATCAAGGCGAAGTAATCCTCATCCTGTCATCCTGAGCGCCAGCGAAGGATCTTCCATAAAGTTTCTTCGTCGCTTTGCTCCTCAGAATGACATGTGAAAGAGGCTGTGAAATAGTTTCTTCACAGCCTCTTTCCCGTCAAATCATTATTATTCAGGAGTATACTATGAATCAGTATCTTGACATTTCCCCCGAAGTAAAGGCCGCTTTGGATGCGGGCAAGCCCGTCGTCGCGCTGGAGAGCACCATCATCTCCCATGGCATGCCCTATCCCAAGAACGTGGAGACCGCGCTGCTTGTGGAGCAGACCATACGCGATAACGGCGCGACTCCCGCCACCATCGCCGTCATCGGCGGCAGGCTCAAGGCGGGCCTGAGCCACGAGGAGATCGAATATCTCGGCAAGACCGGGCGCGCTGTTGCCAAGGCCAGCCGCCGCGATCTGCCCGCGCTGGTCGCCAGAAAGGCCGACGGCGCCACCACCGTCACCACCACCATGATCATCGCCCACATGGCGGGCATCAAGATCTTTGCCACCGGCGGTATCGGCGGCGTGCACCGCGGCGCGGAGGTCACCATGGACATCTCCGCCGACCTTGAGGAGCTTGCCCAGACCCCCGTCATGGTGGTCTGCGCGGGTGCCAAGTCCATCCTCGATCTCGGTCTTACGCTCGAGTACCTCGAGACCAAGGGCGTGCCTGTGATCGGCTACGGCACCGACGAGCTGCCCGCCTTCTACACCCGCAAGTCCGGCTTCGGCGTGGACTACCGGGTCGACTCCCCCGAGGAGCTGGCCGCCATGTTCCGCGCCCAGCGCGGTCTCGGCTACAAGGGCGGCATGCTGGTCACCAATCCCATCCCCGAGGAGTACGCCATGGACAAGGCTACCATCGACGCCGCCATCGAGCAGGCGCTGAGTGAGGCCAAGGCCCAGGGCATCCACGGCAAGGAGACCACCCCCTTCCTGCTTGCCAAGGTCGTGGAGCTCACCGGCGGCGACAGCCTCGAGTCCAACATCAAGCTGGTGCTCAACAACGCCAAGGTAGCAGCGCAGACGGCAAAGCTGCTGGGAGAGTAAGCTTATAGACCTTGGCTCCCCCTCTGGGGGAGCTGTCAGCGCCGTGAGCGGCGATGACTGAGAGGGCTTTCGGACATGGTACAATGATGGAGACCCTCTCCGCCCCAGTGTGCGCACTGGGGCACCTCCCCCAGAGGGGGAGGCAAGAAAAATATTCTGGAGCTTATTATGGAAAACAACGTCCTTGTCTCGATCTGCTGTCTGGCCTACAACCATGAAAAATACCTCCGCGATACGCTGGAGGGCTTTCTCATGCAGAAGGTCAACTTCCCCATCGAGATCCTCATCAACGACGACGCCTCCACCGATCACACGGCGGAGATCATGCGCGAATATGAAGCGAAGTACCCCGGGCTGATCCGCGCCTTTTACCAGCCGGTGAACCTCTATTCCCAAGGCAAGGACCTGTGCCTGGAGGTACTGTATCCCGCGGCGCGCGGCAAGTACATCGCCCTGTGCGAGGGGGACGACTACTGGACGCATCCGAACAAGCTCCAGCGCCAGGTGGACTTTTTAGAGGCGCACCCGGAATACTCCGCCTGCGTGCACGACACCATGCTGCACTATTGCGGCAGCGACGGGAAGAAGGACAGGCCGCTCTTAAACCACGGCGCCGACTGCGACGTGCGCTTTGAGGATCTGTGCAACGGCATGTCCTACTCCTTCCACACAAGCTCCGTCGTGGCGAAAAAGTCCATCATCGCAAACCCGCAGGACTTTTTCTTTGTGGGCCTGCGCTACGGCTTCGGCGACCACCCGGACGGGCTGTGGCTGTTTGTTAACGGCCCCATCCGCTGCCTCAAGGAGTGCATGTCGGTCTACCGCATCCACTCGGGCAGCGCCTCCTGGAGCGCCGCGGTGGACGGGGAATACGACAAGCTCCGGGAGTTCATCATCGGAAAACTCGAGCTGCTGCGCGCCTTCCGCCCTTACGCCCCGAAGGACAGACTGGACGTGGTGGACCGGGCGATCCTTGAAAAGGAATTTGAGCTCATGTACATCGAGGGCCGGGACGCAGACCAGCGCAAGCCGCCCTATGATGAAATTCTGGCTTCAAAGCCCCTGGCCTACCGCGTCAAGAACGAGCTCAAGACCCTCTTCCCTGCCATACAGCGGCGCTACCGCGAAAAGCGCGGCTACACCACCGCAAGGTTCGGCGAGCTGCCCATGCAGCCGCTTTCCCTTGAAAATCTGCGGAAGCTGACGTATGATGACTATCCCGGCATCACCGTCTCGGACGAATGCCTGGTGTCGGTCTTCTGCACCGCCTACAACCACGAGGCCTTTCTGCGCGACGCGCTGGACGGCTTTGTCAACCAGCGCACCCGCTTTGGCTTCGAGGTGCTGGTAAACGACGATGTCTCCACCGACTCCACCCGCGACATCATCCGCGAGTACGCCGAAAAATACCCGGACATCATCCGCCCCTTCTACCAGGAAAAGAACCTCTATTCCCAGAAGATCGACGTCTACCGGACGGTCTTCTTCCCCAACGCCCGCGGCAAGTACGTCGCCTACTGCGAGGGGGACGACTACTGGACCGACCCCACGAAGCTCCAGCGCCAGGTGGACTGGCTGGAGGCGCACCCGGAGTGCTCCGCGTGCGTGCACAACACGGTCCTGAAATACTGCGGCGACGGGCATATCGAACCGCTGCTCGACCGCTACGAGGGCAGCGTGGACTTTTCCAACATCGTCCCCGGTATGCCCGGGGCCTATCACACGAGCTCTTTGGTTGCCAGAAAGGACATTCTGGACCAGGCCACGGACTTTTATGAGGTCGCCTGCAAGTACGATTTCGGCGACTATCCCGAGGCGCTGTGGCTGCGTCTCAACGGTACGATCCACTTTCTCGACCGTTTCATGTCGGTCTACCGCATCAACTCCAACGCCAGCGCCTGGAGCACCGGCGTGGACGGGCAGTACGACAAGCTGCGCCTTTTCATCACCGGCAGGATCGAGATGCTGCGCGCCTTCCGGCCCCACGCGCCCCAGGAGGTGCGGGAGCTTGTCGACCGCACGATCCGCGACTACGAGTTTGAGCTCATGTATATCGAGGGCCGGGACCGCGAACAGCGCAAGGCCCCTTACAACAAGCTGCTCCGGGCCAAGCCCTTTGACTATCAGTTCAAGAATTTCGTCAAATGCACGCTGCCCGGCATCCAGCGCCTGCACCGCAAAAAGCGCGGGTATGAAAATTAGTGTAAAACTGCTCCTGTAGGGGCGCTTCATGAAGCGCCCGGCAGCACGCCCAATACCCTGCAAATACGGGCGAACGCGGAAAACCATTTTCCCTCCGACGGGCCGTTCGTGAACGGCCCCTACAATGATAACCTGAAGCAGCCCGACCTCTATTATCTTAGCAAATTGGGGAGACCTCTCTCTTATGGATAAAAAGCAATCCGTCATCACCAATTTTATCTGGCGGCTCATGGAGCGCGGCGGCACCTATGTGGTAAACTTTGCGGTGTCCGTGGTGCTGGCGCGGCTGCTGGCGCCCGAGCTCTACGGCAGCATCGCCCTGGTCACGGCCATCACCTCCATTTTGCAGGTGTTCGTCGACAGCGGCATGGCAAACTCCCTCATCCAGAAAAAGGACACGGACGATCTGGACTATTCCTCCGTCTTCTATTTTAACCTCGTGTTCTGTCTGGTGCTGTACCTGGGGCTGTTTCTCGCGGCCCCGCTCATCGGGCGCATTTATAAGGACATGTCGCTGGTGCCCGTGGTGCGGGTACTGGGGCTTACGATCGTGGTGTCCGGCGTCAAGAACGTGCAGCAGGCCTATGTGGCGAAGACCATGCAGTTTCGCCGCTTCTTCTTCGCCACTCTGGGCGGGACGCTCTTCTCCGCCGTGGTGGGCATTACGCTCGCCTACCTCGGCTACGGGGTGTGGGCGCTGGTGTTCCAGCAGCTCGTAAACGTCACGGTCAACACCGCCATCCTCTGGCTCACGGTGGGCTGGCGGCCCAAGCCCATCTTTTCGTGGCAGAGACTCGGCGGGCTCATCTCCTACGGCTGGAAGCTGCTCATTTCCCAGCTTCTGGACACGGCCTACTTAAAGCTCTACCAGTTCATCATCGGCCTGCGCTACTCCACGGCCGATCTCGCCTACTATAACCGGGCCGAGCAGTTTCCGAACCTCATCATGGAAAACGTGAACGCGTCCCTTGACAGCGTGCTGCTGCCGGTCCTTTCGAGCGAACAGGACGACATCGGGCGCGTGCGGGAGATGACGCGCCGGGCCATCCGGGTGAGCACCTATGTGCTGATGCCGCTGATGGCGGGCCTCGCCGTCTGCGCAGAGCCGCTGGTGCGGCTGCTGCTGACGGAAAAGTGGATGCCGTCGGTGCCCTACATGCAGCTATTCTGCCTGTACTACGCCTTCTGGCCCCTGCACACGGCCAATCTCAACGCCATCAAGGCCACCGGGCACAGCGGCATTTTCCTGTACCTCGAGATCATCAAGAAGGTGCTGGAGACCGCCGTGCTGCTCGTCACGATGCGCTACGGCGTCATGGCAATCATGCTGGGGCTTTTGTTCAACGGCTTTGCGTCCGTTATCATCAACGCCTGGCCCAACGGAAAGCTCCTGCATTATACGATCCCCCAGCAGCTCCGGGACGCCGCCCCAGCGATGCTTTTGTCGCTCGCGATGGGCGCGATCATCCTGCCCGTGACCTGGACGGGGCTTCCCGATCTGGTGAAGCTTCTCATCATGGTGCCGGCGGGCGCTGCCCTCTATGTGGGCGGCTCGGTCCTCTTCAAGGTGGACAGCTTCCGCTACATCTGGGACATCGTACAGAAAATTCTGCACCGTGGAAAGGAAGAAACCGCATGAATCAGAAAAAACTGCTGCTGCTCGGCGGGGCGCACTATCTGCGCCCGGTGATCCGAGAGGCCCATGCGCTGGGGCTGTATGTCATCACCTGCGACTACCTGCCGGACAACACCGCCCACAAGCTGAGCGATCAATACCTCAACATCAGCATCCTCGACAAGGACAAGGTGCTGGACGCGGCAAAGGAGCTCCAGATCGACGGTGTGATGAGCTTTGCCTGCGATCCCGGCGTCGTGACGGCTGCATACGTTGCGGAGAAGCTGGGCCTGCCCTCCCCCGGCTCCTTTGAATCCACCTGTATTTTGCAGGACAAGGGGCGCTTTCGCGCCTTCCTGCGGGACAACGGCTTCACCGTCCCCTGGGCCCACAGCTATACCGACAAGCAGGCGGCGCTGCATGACGCCAAAAGCTTCACCTGGCCCTGCATCGTCAAGCCCGTGGACTGCGCAGGCAGCAAGGGCGTCCGGCGTGTGGACAGCTCCTTTGAGCTGGAGGCCGCCATCGACTATGCCCTGGACTTTTCCCACAGCGCTGCCTTCATCATCGAGCAGTTCATCACCCAGCGGGGCTATTCCTCGGACACGGACTGCTTTGTGAAGGACGGGGTACTATGCTACTGCTCCTTCGACGAGCAGCGCTTCGACCGCGAGGCCGAAAACCCCTATACCCCGGCAGCCTACTCCTGGCCCTCCAGCATGCCGCAGGAGATCCAGGCGGAGCTCAGATCCGAGCTGCAGCGGCTCATGACCCTGCTCGGCATCACGACCGGCGTCTTCAACATTGAGACCCGCCAGGGCACCGACGGCCGTGCCTACATCATGGAGTGCACCCCCCGCGGCGGCGGCAACCGTCTGAGCGAGGTGCTGGAGATGGCGACGGGCACAAAGCTCGTGCAGAACGCCGTGCGCGCCGCTGTCGGCCTGCCGGTGGACGACATGTCCGACCCCGTCTACAAGGGCCACTGGGCCGAAATCATCCTCCACAGCAGGCAGGCCGGGATCTATCAGTCCGTGCAGATTGCCCCGGAGGTCATGCCCTGTGTGGTGCAGGAGGATTACTGGGTTTCCCCCGGCGAGGAGATCGAGCGCTTTTCCGGCGCCAACAAGGCCATCGGCACGCTGGTGCTGAACTTCCCCGACCGTGAGACCCTGGAGAAGTATATGTCCGATGATTCCTGGTACAGGGTTATCGTCTCATAAAATGTACAGAGAACGGAGAAGCATTACAACATGAAGAAACTCTTGATGCTCGGCACCAGCTACGCTTCGCTGCTTATGCTGGACTACGCGAAGAAGCAGGGCATATACACCATCGTCACCGACTACCTGGAGCCGGAGCACTCCCCCGGCAAATTGAAAGCGGACGAATACTGGATGATCAACACCGGCGATCTGGACGCGCTGGAAAAGAAGTGCCGCGAGGAAAATGTGAACGCCGTGGTCTGCGGCATCAGTGAATTCAACCTGGAGATGTGCATGGCGCTTTGTGAGCGGCTGGGCCTGCCCTGCTACTGCACCCCGGAGGCCTGGCACTACTCCCGCGACAAGGTCGATTACAAGGCCCTTGCGACAAAACTCGGCGCGCCGCTTGCCGACGACTACTTTCTCTCCGATCCCCCCACGCGCGAGGAGCTGGACCGGGTGAAATACCCGGTGGTGGTCAAGCCCGTTGATTTAAGCTGCAACCGCGGCATCAGCTACTGTCACGACGAGAAGGAGATGCTGGAGGCCTGCGACTACGCCCGCTCCGTGTCGAAAAGCCGCAAGCTCGTGGTGGAGCGCATGCTACACGGCGAGGAGTGGTACGGCGCTTACGCCCTGGCGGACGGCAAGGTGAGCCTGCTTGGCCTGTGCGCCATGTACGCCCAGCCGGGCTACCCCAAGTTCTGCTACTCCATCACCTCCACCCTCTCCAACCACGTCGAGGACTTCTGCCGGGACATCAATCCCGCCATCGAGAAGGTCCTGCAGGGCGTGGGCTGCAAAGAGGGCTACGCCTGGACCCAGGCCATGCTGGACGAGGACGGGCACTTCTACATCATCGAGATGGGCTACCGCCTCGACGGCGACATGATGTTCGTCCCCTTCAAGGACCTGCTGGGCTTCGACACCATCGCCTGGATCGTGGACTATGCCCTCGGCAAAAAGAACGATCCCAAGGAGCTCCCCAAATCCCAGGAGAAGGCCTTCAAGCGCGTCGCCACGAGCTACATGCTCTGGACCGACGACAAGGGCGGCACCATCGGCTCCATCGAGGGGCTTGACGAGGTCAGGAGCTGGCCCGGCGTGACGGTGGATTCCCTCGCCTGCGTGGGCGACCCGATCCGCCCCTACGGCCCGCTCGGCTGCATCCTCTTCACCACCGACGACGCCGAGGAGATGTTCGCGCTTATCCGCCGCGTAAACGCCACCGTGCGCATCAAAAACACCGACGGCGACGATGTGCTCATCTATTATGACGATTTTGACTACCTCAGAGGCGTGTATCGGGAAGGCCTTGAGGGGAAATAAAAATTTAAGGAGTGTCCGCTATGTTGAGAAAATGGAAAGTGATCGTGCCCCTGGCGCTGACCGCTGCGGGAGCTGTTGCCTCGGGGCTTGCGGTGCTGATGCAGAAGCTGCCGAAGGACGCCTCCCCCGCGCCCGAGCCTGCCCCGGCGGCGAAGCCCGCAAATCTCCGGACCGGCGTCTACAGCTTCATCTCCGGCTATCAGGATGCCGCCACCGTGGAGCTGAGCATGGACTACGACCCCGAGAAGTTCAGCTTCGCCATCGTGGAGGACGAGTTTTTGAATTACTCCAGCGCCTCCCATGTCGCCATCGTCTACGGCGAGGAGTTCAATCTCCAGCTTGAGTACGCGGCCTACTACAGCGGTGAGGACTTTGCCGCCCACAGCGCCGCCCTGCGGGAAAAGTACAGCGCCTGCAATGCCTACAGCTGCGGCGCGCTGGACGGGCTTTGGGTGCTCGACGGGGACAACGTCGCCATGCACTTCCCCATCCCGGACGATCAGCACAGCTATCTGCTGGTCACGGTGCAGAAGACGCCCGCGTACGACGACGAGGTCACGACCCTGCCGGAGTACGCGCCCCTCAGGGAGCTGCTGTCCACAGTGAAATTTACGAGAATCTAAAGGAAGACGTAAAAGGGCATTGTGAAAAAGATCAAATGACAGTGCAGGGGCCGACGCTTATCACGCGGCCTGTGAGGTCAATTAACAGTGTAGGGGCCGACGCCCCCGGCGGCCCGCGCGGAACAATCTGAATTTGTGCAGACATCCCCGGCGAAAACGTATGTATAATACGAAATCGCCGGGGATAAGTGCGCTTGTTGAAATTTTACTGCCGGGCCGCGTGATAAGCGTCGGCCCCTACGTTGTTGAATTGTAACTATTCAGTCTTGGCCTTATTCAATGGCGAAAACATCCGTTCTGTGTCACTGGTGTGGCAATCCGTTGAACGCCTTGCCGCATTGCCATTCCCGGGCCTGCTGCGCGACGGCCCGCCAATTGCGCGGCTGCGGAGATTCCGTGCCGCCTTCCTCTGCCACAGGCAGCGGCGGCCCGCAATCCTCTCAGCGGCCGGTTAGGATTTCTGAGCGTTTCAGTGCCTCCGGCGGGCGGATTGCCACGACCAGTTTGCGAACTGGTCTCGCAATGACGGCTCCTGCTATTTTGTACCGGTGCGCAAATTTGTAAAGTACCGGTGCGCAAATTTGTAAATATCCCCTTGTAATTACTTTCAGCTATGATATAATTATAAAAAATTATCGGAAACGAAAAAGAACACAGACCCTGCTTTCGCAGGGCCTGTGCCTGATTCACCGATTGTCAGGATCGGCGATTTGATTCAGTTGCGTTTCTGATCAGCTTCTGGAATCCCAGCCGTTGTCGGGGTAGAACGGGTACTCGGTCACGCCAGCCCAAGCCCAGAAACCAGGGTTGAGGTTCTCAGCGTAGGTGTCGATGTAGGAATTATAGAGTTCGGGGTACTTGGCCTGGAAGTCCTTGTCGAAGTCCTTGTCGACGTCGCCCTTGAAGGCCTTGTACTCGTCCTTGAGGGTGTCGTTGACGTCCTTAACGAGGGAAGACAGAGCAAAGTAGGTGGCAACAGCCTCATAGCCCTTCTGGAAATCCTTGTCGGTCAGAACAGCGGAGACAGAATCGGCGAAGGTCTGAGCATACTTGATGGGGTCGATTTCCTTGATGGTGTCGCCCTCATACTTGGTGACGAACTTGTACTCGTTCTCGGCCATCTTGTCGGCAACCTTTGTATCGATAAGGCCACGGACGAGATCCTTGATGTTGTCGGCATCAGCCTTTTTGAACTGATACTGAACCTTGGTGGGATCGGTCTTGTCGAGAGTGCCGTCTGCATTGTAAACAGCGATCTTCTTGCCGATGAGGTCAGCGGTGATAGCGTCGACCAGGCCAACGATGGTGTCGTCCATGCCCTTGGCGGTGGAGTAAACGACCTTGTTGCTGGCGAACTCAGCGTAGGCGTTCTGGATGTCTTCCTTGGTGTTCTTCATCATGTTCTCGATCTCTTTCTTATACTGCGCAGCAGCCATAAGAGGATTATCGATCCAGGGGTACGCAACAGCGTCGGCGGCGTCATCGTCGGCGGCGGCGGGGGGGTTCTGAGCGTCATCAGCGAAAGCCATGGTGGGGATGACGCTGACGAACATCATCACGCAAAGAATCAGTGCAAGCAGTTTCTTCATTTGGATATGTCCTCCTTAAAAATGTCACGAGGTTTTTTCCCTTCGTGCAGGCACAGTATATCGCTGCATTTCACATTTGTCAAGCATTTGTTTCATATTTGTTAAATCGTTTAAAATCTATTCATAAATGTGTCGAAAGCGTCCCAACTATTTGTATATTGTGCCGGTTTTGCCCACTATATATAGAAAACGGGATTTTACAATTTCAAAATTTGCCGTTCATAATTGACGGAAATCACCGCGCTTGTCGCCGCAGGGACGGATATGATCTGTCCGTAAAGTGGATGTCATCCTGAGCGAAGCGAAGGATCTTTTTCGTTCCGGCCTGTACATCGAGGAAGATCCTTCGCTTACGCTCAGGATGACAACGAAGGCTTTTGCCTCGGAAGAAGGTGAGAGCGGCAGCCATATTATTTAATATGGATATCGGCTTTAGACAGCAATATTGGCAGGATCAACTGGAATGGCGAAAAACCTGCGTCGTAGGGGCTGATGCCCTCATCAGCCCGAAACCTTGAGGCTTGTACAATGAACCGACGTTTCGGGTCGATCTGGGGATCGACCCCTACGGAATGGCGATTTTGACGGTTTGCTGATGAAAGCCGATACCCACATTTTAAAATAACAAAGCAGAGCGCCTGACCGCTCTGCAAAGTTAAGAAGGATTCATTTATAAATGAGGTACTTGCTGCTTGCATGTTTAATATAACAGACAATTGTTACATGAATAAGCGAAAAAATGTTTCGTAATTGTAAAATGAAATTACTATGGTATTTGCGGGAAATGTGTGGTACAATAGGGAAAAATTATGTATACAAAGAAAATATGACAAGAAAGAAATGAGAACGCCATGAAAAGAAGAGCTTTATTTATTCTGACCCTGGTTCTGGCCCTGCTGCTGTGCGGCTGCGCTCAGAACGCGCCCGCGCCCACTACCGCGCCGACCGCCATCGCGGCGCCCTCCGCCACGCAGACGCCCGAGCCTACCCCCACGCCCGAACCGACGCCGACGGAAAAGCCCGTCTCCCCCGAGGTGCAGGCAAGACTCGACGAGAACAAGGCCGTCTGGCGCGAGATGCATAACCGGCCCTACATGGAAGGCCGCCTGCTGATCCCCGGTGTGGGCATCGACGTGGCGCTTTTCAACGAGGGCGAGAACCCCCAGAACAAGAGCGTCGAGGTCCTGCGCCAGGATGTGGTGGACGCGGAGGACAGCGCCCTGCTGTACTATGACGATCCCGTGGGCAACATCATTGCCGACCACTCCAACCAGGACTTTGCCAGGCTTCCCGAGGTGAAGATCGGGGACGCGGCCTACATCCTCTCCGGCGACCGTATGGTGACGCTTGAGTGCGTATTCACGACCGACGGCGTCAACACCGGCTACGGCATCACCGATACCGACGGCGGCTGGCATCACGATGACGCGGATTATGTGTGCTACACCTGCCTTGAGGACTGGACCCATATCCAGATGGTGGGCTTCGCCATGAAGGACGAGGACTTCTTCGACATGGACTGGATCGATGTCGGCGAAACGACGAGCTCAGGCAGCACCGGCAGCACGAGCAGCAGCTCCAACGCCGATAAGGGCGTGGCGACCTCGATCAGCCTGCCCGCACCCACCGACGCAAGCGGCAATGTCGCCGCTTCGGCACAGGCAACGCCCGCACCCAGCGCCACCCCGGCGCCCACCGCAGCGCCCCAGCCGACTCAGCAGCCCGCCGCGCCGCGACCCGCGCCGCAGGAGGCCCCCAATTACGACACCATCCCCGGCTACGACATTTACGCGGACGCGGACTCCACCCTGGGCATCTACTATTCCAACGGCGTCGACAGCTATCTGGGGTAAAAAACGGGGTATGTGCCGGGACCGAAAACCCGCATGCCCTCTTGTCTTTTCGCCCTGACGCCGTTATAATAAGCACATAGAAAGGCGCTGCCAAAAACGGCTCCGCCCAATTGGGAATCTAGTTTATCTTAGAAACCGTCACTGGTCAGAGTGGCGGTTTCTGCTTGTTATACGGATCGCAAAAAAAGGGGCTGTGAAAAAAGTCAATTGACAGTGTAGGGGCCGACGCCCCCGGCGGCCCGAGCGGTACAGTCCAAAAATAAAGCAGAAAGCCCCGGCGAAAACGTACAGTGTTACGGATTCGCCGGGGGTCAATGTGTTATTCAGGATTCTCTCTGCCGGGCCGCCGGGGGCGTCGGCCCCTACGGTGTTGATATTACTGTGTTCTTGATGAAGGGGACTTTTTTCACAGCCCCTTTTTGCGTATATCGCATTATCTTCCCAGGAGCTCACGGGTGCGGCGGTCCTGGTGTCCGGCAAAGAATTTTTCCAGTACGCGTGAAAAGACATACAGCTCCGGCGCGGACAGATACAGCTCCGGCGCGGCCAGATCATAAGCGGCCAGCTCAAAGAGCGTCATGCAGGAGTGGAGCTTGAGATTGTCCGGATAGCCCATGACCGCGCTCGCGTCATCGGTGTCCAGCGTCAAAAGCGCTTCGCTTATCTCCACGAGGCGCGGACCAAGGACAGGGTGCTGCAGGTAGGCCTTCGCCTCGTCCAGATCGCGGATGCCGTAATACTGGGAGGTGGAGCTGTAGCCCAGGCCCTTGAGCTGCGGGAAGATGTACCACATCCAGTGGCTGCGCTTGCGCCCGCCGCGGATCTCCCGCAGGGCGGTGTCGTAGTCGTACTGCTGCGCCTTTACGAAGCGCTCAAGTCCGTCGGCCATGGCTCATTCCTCCCAGCGATATTCTTTGTACGCTTCCCCGCTCTCGAGGTCGATCCAGCGGAAGACGCCGCCCTCGTAAGTCATGAAGCTGTGGGGGCTCGACTCCTTCGGGATGGATGCGGAGCCGGGATTCAGGATCAGGATGCCGCCGCGCTCCTCGCACACCGGGACATGGATGTGCCCGAAGAGGAAGGCATCGCCCGGATTGAGGCGGGGGTGCTCCTCCAGCGTATACAGGTGCCCGTGGGTGACGAAGATCTTGTGCCGCCCGGCGATGAAAAGACTGTAGTCGGCCATGATGGGAAAGCCCAGCACGGTCTGGTCGATCTCGGCGTCGCAGTTGCCGCGCACGCCGAAGACGGGGATCGAAAGCCCCGTGAGCATGGCGGTGACCTCTTTGGGCGCGTAGTCCCGGGGCAGGTCGTTGCGCGGCCCGTGGTAGAGCGTGTCGCCCAGGAGCAGGAGCGTGTCGGCATGTGCGGCCTTCACGCACTCGAGAAGCCTGCGGCAGTAGTACGCCGAGCCGTGGATATCGGAGGCAATGACGGTTTTCATGTTACTGCGCGATCAGGGTTTCCAAAGCCGCGATGCGCTGGCAGAGGCAGAAGACCTCCATGCTGCCGTGCAGGTCGCTGATGGACGGGAAGGACGGAGCGATGCGGATGTTCTTATCCTCGGGGTCCTTGCCGTAGGGGAAGGTCGCGCCGGCGCCGGTGAACTTGACGCCCGCATCGGCGCACAGGCCGACACAGCGTTTGGCGGTGCCGGGCAGGCCGTCGAAGCTGATGAAGTAGCCGCCGTTGGGATTGGTCCAGGCGCCGATGCCGTACTCGCTGAGGCCCTTGTCAAGCGCGGTGAGCACGTAGTCGAACTTGGGACGCAGGTAGTCGGCCTGCTTCTTCATGTGGGCCTTGACGCCCTCCACGTCCTTGAGGTAGTGGACATGGCGGATCTGGTTGATCTTGTCGTAGCCGATGGTCTGCACGCCCATCTGCTTGAGCAGGAACTTGACGTTGTTGGCGCTGGCCGCGAGGACGGCGACGCCCGCGCCGGAGAAGGTGACCTTGCTGGTGGACATGTACTCATAGACCATATCCTCGCTGCCGTACTCCTTGCAGGCGTCGAAGATGTTCAGGAGCTCGTCGTCCTGCTCGCGGAAGCCGTGGACGATGTAGGCGTTGTCCCAGAAGATGCGGAAGTCGTCGGCCGCGGGCTTGAGGGCCGCGAAAGCGCGCACAGTGTCGGCGGAGTAGGTGTAGCCCTGGGGGTTGGAGTACTTCGGGACGCACCAGATGCCCTTGACGGCGGGGTCAGACTCCACGTACTGGCGCACCAGCTCCATATCCGGGCCCTCGGGGGTCATGGGAATGTTGATCATCTCGATGCCGAACTCCTGGCAGATGCGGAAGTGCCTGTCATAGCCGGGGGCGGGGCAGAGGAAGCGGATGGTGCCCTGCTGGCCCCAGGGCTTCTCACCGCCGTAGACGCCGAGGACCAGGGCCTTGATGACGCAGTCGTACATGAGCGCAAGGCTGGACTGTCCGCCCATGATGACGTTTTCCATCGGCACGCCGAGCAGGTTGCCGAACAGCTCCTTGGCTTCGTCCACGCCCGCGAGCTCACCGTAGTTGCGCACGTCGGTGCCCTTGCGGCTGTAGATCAGCTCATAGGGATTCTGGCTGAGCATATCCATGCTGAGGTTTAATTGGGTGGGGTCGGGCTTGCCGCGCGACATGTCGAGCTTGAGTCCGCGGGCCTTGACCGCCTCGTACTGTGCCATGAGCGAAGAGAGCTCTTCGCGCATTTCGTCCTTGTTCATGCTGAGATACTTGTTCATATGGGTTCCTCATTTCATTAATGGAATATACAAAATTATATGCTCTGCGCCTCGAAGCCGCCGCCGGTGAACTGCCACAGCTCGGTAAAGCCGCAGGCTTTGGCGAGGGCTTCGGCCTGATCGAAGGCGCAGGTGATGGCGTCGGCACTGTGGGCGTCGGAGCTGACGAGGATGCGCCCGCCGATGCTTTTCAGGTGGCGCAGCAGCTCCTCCGAGGGGTAGGGGGAGCTGCGCCAGCCGCGGCTGATGGCCCCGGTGTTGATCTCGAAGATCTTCCCGGCGGCGCTGAGCTTCTCCATGGCGGCGTAAGCGGCATCCCGGTAGGGCACGGCTGCGGTGTCATAGAGGGCGTCCCGCTCGTCGAACTTGGTGATGAGGTCAAAGTGCCCGACGATGGACACCTCCGGCATCGCGGCAAGGCTCGCCATGCGGTCATAGTAGGCCTGCGCGGCCTTCACCGCCCCGCCGTGCCAGGCGATCAGGTGGGACGCGGTTTCGGGATCATAGTCGATGGGCATGCCGTCGAGCATATGGCAGGCACCGATGATGTAATCGTAGGGCGGCACCGAGCGGCGCTGCGCGTCCACGTCATACTCCAGGCCGCACCAGACCTCGATCCTCCCCGCGTATATCGCCCGCAGGCTGTGCATTTCCTCGATGAACAGGGCCTCATTGCTGTCGGAGCAGGTCCAGCTCTCCTCCCCCTCAAGGGGGCAGTGCAGGCTGATGCCGATGGAGCTGAGCCCGGCCTTGTAGGCTGCGAGCACCATGGTGTGCGGAGCATCGCGGCCGTCGTCATAAGTCGTGTGGCAGTGCAGATTCTGGCGTATCATAATCCACGCCTCCCTTTGTATGTAAATCATTCCTATATTTTAATAACAAGCAAGGCCCCTGTCAAGTTTTTCTTGACTGGGGCCTTGTGTTTGGTGAAGCTTTATCCCGCCAGGACCTTGTCGAAGGCCGCGCGGATGTTCTGCTTGATGGTGTCGTAGCTGTGCGTAAAGTGCGCCTCGTAGAGCTTTTCACCCTTCCAGAAGATCGTGGGCACACTGTAGTAGTCGCGGGCCTCGGCGATCTCCGGCTGCTCGCTCTCCTCGATCCAGGTGATGTCGATGCCGCCATAGGCGGGGTTTTCCGCCGTCAGCTCGTCGATGGCCTTCTTCGCGTTGCGGCAGTAGGGGCAGGATTTTAAATAGAACAGTTCGATCTGGTGCATAGTCCGGCCTCAGTAGTTCTCGGCGTTTACTTCAAAATACGCCTGCGGGTGGTTGCAGACGGGACACACCTCGGGCGCGGACTCGCCGACCACGATGTGCCCGCAGTTGCGGCACTCCCAGACCTTGACGCTGCTCTTTTTGAAGACCTCCTGGGCCTCCACGTTTTTCAGAAGCTGACGGTAGCGCTCCTCGTGGTGCTTCTCGATGGCCGCGACGCCGCGAAATTTGGCCGCAAGCTCGGGAAAGCCCTCGGCCTCGGCGGTCTTGGCAAAGCCCTCGTACATGTCGGTCCACTCGTAGTTCTCGCCGTCAGCGGCGGCGGCCAGGTTCTCGGCGGTGGAGCCGATGCCGTTTAATTCCTTGAACCAGAGCTTGGCATGCTCCTTCTCGTTCTCGGCGGTCTTGAGGAAGAGGGCCGCGATCTGCTCAAAGCCCTCCTTCTTGGCCTTGGAGGCAAAGTAGGTATACTTGTTGCGGGCCTGGGACTCGCCGGCAAAGGCGGCCTCCAGATTCTTCTCGGTCTGCGTTCCGGCGTAAGGATTCTTGGACATGGTTTGTTCCTCCTTAAAGAAAGGTTTTCTTTTTTCAAAACGGGGCCGGTCTCCCGGCCCCGTGCCTGTCAGTCTTTTTCTTTTGGCTTGTACTGTTCTTCTCCGGTCTCCACATAGAGGATGAAGTCGTTGATTTCCTTCTCGTCCCATCCTGCGGCGCGAAGACCGAGAATAATGCGTGCAGCTTCACTCATATTCATTCTCTTCACCTCCTTGGATTATTTCCACTCTAACACAGAATCATACAGATAGCAAGGCTTAAAACAGCAGGGCACTTGCGATGCCGAAGTATACCAGCAGCGAGAGGGCGTCGACGATCGTGGTGATGAACGGGCTTGCCATGACGGCGGGATCGAAGCCGAGCTTCTTGGCCACCATCGGCAGCGTGCAGCCCACGACCTTCGCCACCAGCACCGTCACGGCCATGGTGGCGCACACCACAAAGGCGGTCAGGGCGGTGATGTCGGTGTTGCCGAGCAGGAGCCGGTCAAAGACCATGATCTTCGCAAAGCACAGCGCCGCCAGCGCAACGCCGCACAGCACGGCGGTCTGGATCTCCTTCCACACTACTCTCGGCAGATCGCGCAGCTCCAGCTCGCCGAGGGACAGGGCGCGGATCACGGTGACGGAGGCCTGGGAGCCGGAGTTGCCGCCGGTGTCCATCAGCATGGGGATGAAGGCCGTCAGCACCACCTGGGCGGCAAGCTTGCTTTCAAAGCCGGTGATGATCATGCCGGTGAACGTGGCCGACACCATCAGCAGCATCAGCCACGGGATGCGGTGCTTGAACAGGTCCCAGGGCGTGGAGCGCAGGTAGGTCTTCTCCGAGGGGAGCATACCGGCCATCTTCTCGATATCCTCCGTGGTCTCTTCGACGAGGACGTCCATGGCGTCGTCGAAGGTCACGATACCGACCATGCGCCCGTCCGTGTCCACCACGGGCAGGGCGAGGAAATTGTACTTGGAGAGCATCTGCGCGACCTCTTCCTGGTCGGTCATGGTGTTGACGGAGATGACATGCTCGTCCATGATTTCGGAGACGGGGATGTTCTCGTTGGGGGCCAGGAGCATGTCCTTGACCGACACGGTGCCGAGCAGCTTCCGCTCCACCGTCACATAGCAGGTGTAGATCGTCTCCTTGTCCACACCGGTGCGGCGGATGCGCTGGATGGCCTCGGCAATGGTCATCTGCGGGCGCAGGGATACGTACTCCGTGGTCATGATGGACCCGGCGGAGTTTTCGGGGTAGCGCAGGATCTGATTGATCTCGCTGCGCATCTGGGGGTCTGCCTGGGCGAGGATGCGCTTGACCACGTTGGCGGGCATCTCTTCGACGAGATCCGCCGCGTCGTCTACGTAAAGCTCGCTCACAAGCTCTCTCAGCTCCTTGTCCGAGAAGCCCGTGATCAATTGCTCCTGGATCTCGGGGCTGAGCTCGGCAAAGGTCTCGGCCGCGAGCTCCTTGGGCAGCAGGCGGAACAGGAGCGGGGTGCGCTCCTCATCCAGATCCTCGAACACGGCGGCGATATCCGCCCCGTTCATCGTGCCCAGCACATCCTTGAGCGTCTGATACTTCTTCTCGTCCAGCAGCTTTTTCAGAGATTTCTGGAGAGTGACAAACTGCTCTGCCATCGGGGATTCCTCCTTTCGGGTGTCCGTCCAGGAAGGCTTCCGACACGCAGGCCAAAGCGCGGCAAATGTTATTTAGCTGCGGAAACGCGCGTGAACACATCCCGCAGCCGACTTCGGCCTGCCGCTGTGCCGGTACTGCCAGCGTCCATGACGTTTCCTCCTTTTAAAATAATAGTATGATGGGGCGTTGCCCTGTTAAATTGTAACCCGCCGCACCGCGTTTTGTCAACACAAAACACAGGCGCTCCGGGCCTGTTTTCCGGACACAAAAAATGGCCCTCCGCGTGAGCGGAAGACCATTTTATGGATTTGGGGATCAGCTGTTGCTCTGGTTCCCGTTCAGGCTCGCCGCATACTCGTCGAGCTGCTGCTGGACCTCCTCGGGCAGTTCCTCAGGTACGACGATCGGGGCAAGTTCGGCGGGTGCGGTGCCGATGCCGTTGACCACGTCGTAGATGATCCCGCCGTTATCAATGACCGCGGCGGCATTGGAGGACAACTGGTCGTACATAACGATCACGACTACGTTCAGCTCGGGCGAGGTCTCACGGATCATGCCCTCCAGGGAGTTTTCGATGGGGGGGATGGAGTTGAGGATGCGGTTGTAGGCATCGACAAACTCCGCTTCGCCGGTGATCGCGGTCGAAATGACGTACTGGAAGTAATCCATGGCGAGTTTATAGTGAATGGTATTGGGCTCCTTGGCGACCTCGAACACCGCGATATAGGGATCATCCGCGGTGCGCTGCGCCAGCTCCTCCGCGTTGAGGGCGTCTACCAGGGCCTGAATGTTCACGGGCTCGGGGGAAGGCGCCGCAGTGGATGCGGGCTCCGCACTCGGAGCGGCGGATTCGGCGGGCGTAGCCGGGGACGCATCGGCACTGGGAGAGGCAGAAGAGGCGTTCGATTTGCCGCAGGCGGCAAGTCCGACGCAGAAGCAAAACACCAGAAGCAGACTGACAATTCTTTTCATTTTGTTAATGTCTCCTATTCATTCTACCGTAATGCGACATCACTTTACCACAACCCCTTCTCCGCGTCAAGTCCAATATCCGGGGGAATCCTTAACATTTATTAAATTATGGAGAGCGCTGCACCGGGCAGGACTTCCACCGCATCCATCTGCCTGCGCTTGGTGCTCTCCATCACATGCGCGTACAGATTCATGGTGATCCCGATGTCGGCATGGCCGAGGATCTCCTGCAGGGTTTTTGCCTGCATTCCCGATTCCACCGCACGCGTGGCGAAGGTGTCACGAAAGGCATGGGCGGAAAAGCGTTCGATCCCGGCGGCTTCGCAGAGCTGATCGATATCCTTCTTTACGCACCTTGCGCCGAGCAGTCCGCCGCGCGGCGCGCGAAAGATCGGCTTGTCCTCCTCGTCGCCGAAGCAGCGCGTGTTTTTATCCCGCTGCTCGCGGATGGCCGCGAGCGCTGCCCTGCGCGCCGGGATCATCCGGGCCGAGTGGCCGGTTTTGGCATCGCTGCCGATGATGAGCTTTCCGTCGAGGGACTTTGTCAGCGTGCGCCGGATGCAGATGCTGTCTTCACTGATATCCCCGGGCAGCAGCGCTCCCGCCTCGCCGAAGCGGCAGCCGGTGTTCAGCAGGAAGCGGTAAAGGGGCAGATACCAGGAGCCGCGCTGTTCGGCCGCGTAAAAAAATGCCTGCGTTTCCTCAGGCGTCAGGGCGCGGTGGATGGTTTCGCGCGGGGGCTTTTTCGTGTCCTTGAGCATGCGCAGTCCCTTTGACGGGTTCCAAAGGATGAGCCTCTCCTCCAGGGCCGATTCCAGGATGGCCTTGATGACCGACATGCAGCGGTTGATCGTGGATATGCTGTACGCCCGGCGCAGTCCGGTCTGGACCAGGACGAGATGCTGTCGGCTGATCTCATCGAGACTCAGCGCGCCGAGACGGGGCGCCCCGTCTGCTTCCACATCTGCCGCGATACGGTAAATATAACGCTCCGTGCGCAGGGTGCTGTCGCGCACGGAGCCGGTCCTTGCGCTTTCCCAGCGCAGAAAATATTCGTCAAGCGTGAGAGCCTTACCCGCGCGGTTTATACCCGCCTCGATCTCCCTGCGCCTTCTTTCCGCTTTTTCCGTGCACTCCCGCACGCTTTTTCCGTAAACGCTGTAGCGTCTGCCCCTCACCGTAAAGCGGTATTCATAGCCGCCACCCGGCTTTTTTCGCATACCTGCTGGTATTTTCGGCATGTTCATTCCTCCCGTTTGTTTCGCAAGGCGCAGTTGTGCAGACTTGCACGCTGCGACGCCGCAGCTCGGTTTTCCATCCCCTCTGTCGATCAGCGTCCCGGACTGGCACGCGCAAGCGCGGGGACGCATTCGGGGTATTTCCCGGGGAATTTGAGCAAAGCTGCGTGCCATATCCCAAACGCCGGGCACGAATCATTTTCAAATGAAGAAACTGCTTGCACTGATTCTTTGCGTGATGATGTTCGTCAGCGTCATCCCCACCATGGCTTTCGCTGAAGACGCTCAGCCCACCGCTGGCACCACCGACACCCAGAAGCCCGCCGCCATCGACTACTCCAAGTACGGCTGGATCGACAATCCTCTCTATGCTGCCTCGGTGTACAAGAAAGAGATCGAGAACATGATGAAGAACACCAAGGAAGACATCCAGAACGCCTACGCTGAGTTCGCCAGCAACAAGTCTGTCTACTCCACTGCCAAGGGCATGGACGACACCATCGTTGGCCTGGTCGACGCCATCTCCGCTGACCTCATCGGCAAGAAGATCGTTGTTTACGATGCTGAGGGCAAGGTTGCCAATCCTGAGTACCAGTTCAAGAAGGCTGATGCTGACGGCATCAAGGATCAGATCCGTCACCTCATCGATGCAAAGGTTGCCGAAAAGATGGCCGAGAACGAGTACAAGTTCGTCAGCAAGTACAACGATAACGGCTCCGTCAAGGAAATCGACCCCATCAAGTATGCTCAGACCTTTGCCGATTCTGTCTCCGCTGTTCTGACCGACAAGGATTTCCAGAAGGGCTATGAGGCTGTTGCCACCTACTTTGCTCTGTCTTCCCTCGTTAAGAACGTTAACGACACCCTCAAGGACGAGTACAAGGCGTTCAAGGGCGACGTCGACAAGGACTTCGACAAGGACTTTGCGACCAATTACCCCGCACTCTATGCGCAGTACATCGACACCTACGCTGAGAACCTCAACCCTGCTTTCTGGGCTTGGGCTGGCGTGACCGAGTATCCTATCGTTCCCGACAACGGCTGGGACACCAGAAGCTGATCAGAAACGCAATTGAATCAAATCGCCGATCCTGACAATCGGTGAATCAGGCACAGGCCCTGCGAAAGCAGGGTCTGTGTTCTTTTGTCTGCACTTCGCCACAGGGAAAGCCTCGCAAAGGCTCCGCTTTTCAGTGCAGGAAGGGCTGCACGTCATGTCGAACAGAGCCGATATGTATTTTGCCGGCAGCGTCATAATTATACAGTCAAATATGAATTTATGCAAGTACCTTTTTTCATAATATTGCGCCTGAAAAACGGAGAAAAGCACCCGTCCAAACGGACGAGTGCTTTTCTCGGTGGTTGCGGGGAAAGGATTCGAACCAATGACCTCCGGGTTATGAGCCCGACGAGCTACCAGCTGCTCTACCCCGCGATATTCATTTTGCTCCTGTGAGCTTAAATATAATACCACGCAGAGCAGCATATGTCAATAGCTATTATAAATTTTCTTCGGAAATTTCTTCCTTCCCGCTTTCGGCATGCCCGGCCTCATAGTCGAGCACCTGGCGGAACTGGGTCTCGTACAGCTCGCGGTAGACGCCGCCGCGCGCCAGGAGCTCATCGTGCGTTCCCTGCTCGGCAATGACGCCGTCCTTGACCACCAGGATGCTGTCCGCCTTGAGGATCGTGGAGAGCCGGTGCGCAATGACGATGTTGGTCCTCCCCTTCATGATGGCCTCCAGCGCATCCTGGATGGCGTTTTCGGAGATGGAGTCCAGGGCCGAGGTGGCCTCGTCGAGGATCAGGATGCGCGGGTCCTTGAGCACCACGCGGGCAATGGACAGGCGCTGCTTTTCGCCGCCCGAGAGCTTGAGGCCGCGGTTGCCGACCTCGGTGTCGTAGCCGTCCGGCTGGTGCATGATGAAATCGTGGATGTTCGCGATGCGGCAGGCGGCTTCAAGCTCGGCCTGCGTCGCGTTCTCCCTGGCATAGAGGAGATTGTCGCGGATGGTGCCGTTGAAGAGATAGGTCTCCTGCGTCACCACGCCGATATTGGAGCGCAGGAAGGTCAGGTCATAGCTCTTGACGTTGATGCCGTTGATGCTCACCGCTCCGCCGGTCACATCGTACAGGCGCGGGATCAGGTTTACCAGTGTAGACTTGCCCGAGCCGGAGGGGCCGACGATAGCGTACATCTTCCCCGTCGGGATGGTGAAGTTTACGTCCAGGAGCAGGGGCTTTTCCGGGATGTAGGAGAATTTCACGTGCTCAAAGCGAATCTCGCAGCTTTCCTCCATCGAGGCCTTGCGGCCGTGCGGCGGGGAGACAATGGCGATCTCGCGGTCAAAGTAATCGAAAATGCGGGTAAAGAGGGCCAGGGACCGGGTGAAATCCACCTGGATATTCAAAAGCGATTCCACCGGACGGTAGAGGCGGTTGATAAGAGCCACAGAGGCTGTGATGGTGCCGACGGTGAGGGTTGGATCGGTTTTCGTGATGATGAGCCAGCCGCCCGCAAAGTAGATGAGCAGCGGGCCCACCTGGGTAAACATGCCCATGACCACACGAAACCACTTGCCGCTGCGCTGCTCCTTGAGGGCAAGGCGCGTGACCTCCTCGTTGACGGCGAGAAAGCGCTCGTACTCCCGCTGTTCGCGGGTGAAGAGCTTGACCAGCAGCGAGCCTGAGACGGACAGGGTCTCGTTGATGAGCTGGTTCATCTCGTCGGTCTTGGCCTGGCTCTCTTTGAGAAGCTGCCAGCGGGTGCGGCCCACGCTGCGGGTCGGGAGGATCAGCAGCGGGATGACAAAAATGCCCACGATGGCAAGCTTCCAGCTCATGGAAAAGAGTGCCACAAGCGTCGTCACCACGGTGGCAATGTTGCTGACGATGCTCGAGAGCGTACCGGAGATGACGGAGCTCACGCCGCTGATGTCTGTATTCATGCGGGTGATGATGTCGCCCTGCTTTTCGGTGGAGAAGAAGGAGTGGGGCATGTGCTGGAGATGGTCGTACATCTGGTTTTTCATATCGAAGATGATGCGCTGGGAGATCCAGGCGTTGATGTAGCTTTCCAGAACGCTGATGACCTGGGAGGCGGCGAGCGTCACAAAGGCCATGAGCAAGAGCCGTACCAGCAGCTTCATGTCCTTCCCCACCAGAGCCTCGTCCACCACGCGGCCCGTGATGATCGACGGCAGCAGCCCAAGCGTCGCCGACAGCACGATCGCCGCCAGCACCAGCAGCAGCTGGAGCCAGTAGGGCCGCAGATAGGACAGGATGCGCAGCATCAGCTCCTTCGTCACCTTCGGCGCGTTTCTCTTTTCCTCCTCCGATAGAAACTTGATCGGCCCGCGCGGGCCCGGTGCGCCTGCCATATTTGCACCTCACTTTCGTGTTTTATTCCTTTACTCGGTTAATGTCTCATATTATAGCATATACGAGATAAAAAGTGTACAATTATTCATCCGAAAATGCGTTAAGTCTACACAAAATTCATTTTGGCGTTCCAGTTATGCTTTACAAAACGGTTAAAATGCGGTATCATAGAAGGGTATGTGGAGAGTGTTCCACGCGAAATCTTTTGATATGGAGATGACTGTATGGAGAGACACTACAAAACCATGGACGGCAATAACGCGGCCGCCCATGTATCGTATGCGTTTACCGAAGTCGCGGCGATTTACCCCATCACCCCGTCCAGCCCCATGGCGGACTACGTGGACCAGTGGGCAGCCGCAGGCCGTAAGAACATCTTCGGCACCACTGTGAAGGTGCAGGAGATGCAGGCTGAGTCCGGCGCGGCCGGCGCCGTGCACGGCTCTCTGAACGCGGGCGCACTGACGACGACCTACACGGCGTCCCAGGGCCTGCTGCTCATGATCCCGAACATGTACAAGATCGCGGGCGAGCTGCTGCCGGGCGTGTTCCACGTCTCTGCGAGAACGCTTGCCAGCCACACCCTGAACATCTTCGGCGACCACAGCGACGTTATGGCGTGTCGTCAGACCGGCTTTGCGATGCTCGCAGAGTCCAATGTCCAGGAAGTCATGGACCTCTCCCCCGTCGCGCACCTCGCGGCCATCAAGGGCAGAGTGCCGTTCCTGAACTTCTTCGACGGCTTCCGCACTTCTCATGAGCTGCAGAAGATCAAGGTCTGGGATTACGAGGACCTCAAGGACATGGTGGACATGGACGCAGTCGCGGCCTTCCGCGCCAGAGCCCTGAATTCCGAGCACCCGACCATGCGCGGCTCCCACGAAAACGGCGACATCTTCTTCCAGAACCGTGAGGCCAGCAACAAGTACTACGAAGCGGTCCCCGCGATCGTCGAGGAGTACATGGCGAAGGTCAATGCCAAGCTCGGCACCGACTACCAGCTCTTCAACTACTACGGCGCACCCGACGCCGACCGCGTCATCATCGCGATGGGCTCCATCTGCGACGTGGCCGAGGAAGTCATCGACTACCTGTGCGCCCACGGCGAGAAGGTCGGCCTCGTGAAGGTCCGCCTGTACCGCCCGTTCTGCCCGGACAAGCTCATTGCAGCCATCCCCGCGACCTGCAAGAAGCTCGCTGTCCTCGACCGCACCAAGGAGCCCGGCGCTCTGGGCGAGCCTCTGTACCTCGACGTTGTCACCGCGCTTGCAAACGCCGGCAAGAACGACATCCAGGTCATCGGCGGCCGCTACGGCCTCGGCAGCAAGGACACGCCTCCCGCCTCCGTCTTTGCCGTCTACAAGGAGCTCGGCAAGGCCGAGATGAAGCGCCAGTTCACGCTCGGCATCGTTGACGACGTGACCAACATGTCTCTTGCTGAGGAGCCCGCGCCCGCGACTGCGGCGGCAGGCACCATCGAGTGCAAGTTCTGGGGTCTCGGCGGCGACGGCACTGTCGGCGCGAACAAGAACTCCATCAAGATCATCGGCGACCACACCGACAAGTACGTCCAGGCCTACTTCCAGTATGACTCCAAGAAGACCGGCGGCGTGACGGTGAGCCACCTGCGCTTCGGCGACAAGCCCATTAAGAGCCCGTACTACATCAACAAGGCCGACTTCGTTGCCTGCCATGTTCCCTCCTACGTGACCAAGGGCTTCCCCATCGTGCGCGATGTCAAGCCCGGCGGCGTGTTCCTCATCAACTGCCAGTGGGATATGGCAGAGCTTGAGCACCACCTGGACGCGGCCTCCAAGCGCTACATTGCCAAGAACAACATTCAGCTTTATAAGATCAACGCCATTGACCTTGCCAAGCAGATCGGCATGGGCAAGCGCACCAACACCATCCTCCAGTCCGCCTTCTTCTCCCTGGCAAAGGTCATGCCCGAAGCGGAGGCCATCCAGTACATGAAGGACGCCGCCCTGCACTCCTACCTGAAGAAGGGCCAGGACGTTGTCGACATGAACTACAAGGCCATCGACGCGGGCGCCACCGCCTACGAGAAGGTCGAAGTCCCCGCCTCCTGGGCCGACGCGAAGGACGAGGTCAAGGAGTCCAAGCACACCGGCTACGCCAAGACCGTGAAGATGGTCAACAACATCCTCGATCCCATCGACAAGATGGACGGCGATTCCCTGCCCGTCAGCACCTTCGTCGACCACGCCGACGGCACCTTCGAGCTCGGCGCCGCGGCCTACGAGAAGCGCGGCATCGCGGTCTCCGTTCCCAAGTGGGATGCCGAGAAGTGCATCCAGTGCAACCAGTGCGCGTTCGTCTGCCCGCACGCCACCATCCGTCCCTTCGCGCTGAGCGCTGAGGAAGCGGCGGCGGCTCCCGCCCAGACCAAGCTTGCCGAGATCAAGGCCGGCAAGGGCAAGGGCGAGTTCAAGTTTGCGATGGCAGTCTCCCCGCTCGACTGCATGGGCTGCGCGGTCTGCATCAGCCAGTGCCCGGCCAATGCCATCGAGATGGCCCCGATGGAGAGCCAGCTTCCCGAGCAGGAAGTGTGGGACTACATGGTGTCCAAGGTTGCGCCCAAGGCCGACATGGTCGACACCGGCAACGTCAAGTTCAGCCAGTTTGCCCAGCCGTACCTGGAGTTCTCCGGCTCCTGCGCAGGCTGCGCCGAGACGAGCTATGCCCGTCTGGTAACCCAGCTCTTCGGCGACCACATGCTCATTTCCAACGCGACCGGTTGCTCCAGCATCTGGGGCGGCCCGGCTGCCACTTCCCCGTACACCGTCAACAAAGAGGGCAAGGGCCCCGCATGGGCAAACTCCCTGTTTGAAGACAACGCCGAGCACGGCCTCGGCATGTACCTCGGCCAGAAGAAGATCCGCGAGGACCTCAAGGCCAAGGTCATCGACATGATGGCGGCTCCCTCCTGCTGCCCAGAGCTCAAGGCTGCGGCTCAGGAATGGCTCGACACCTACGACGACGGCGCCAAGAACCAGGCTGCCACGGCTGCTCTAATCAAGGAGCTTGAAGAGGACATCAGCGGCATCGACAGCTGCATCGGCTTCCTCGCCTCCGACATGGGCAAGCAGATCTACGGCGACGCACAGCCCGCGGCCCTCAAGGCTGCCCAGGATTCCAAGGCTGCCGGCGGCACGGTCTGCACCTGCGGTGCCTGCCAGCTCGGCGCTGAGATCCTCAAGCAGAAGGATTACCTCAACAAGAAGAGCGTTTGGATCTTCGGCGGTGACGGCTGGGCCTTCGACATCGGCTTCGGCGGCGTTGACCATGTTCTTGCCAGCGGCGAGGACGTGAACATCTTCGTGTTCAACACCGAGGTTTACTCCAACACCGGCGGACAGGCCTCCAAGGCCTCCAACATCGGCCAGGTGGCGCAGTTCGCCGCGGCCGGCAAGGAGATCAAGGCCAAGTCTCTCGCCGAGATCGCCATGACCTACGGCTACGTCTATGTCGCGCAGATCGCCATGGGCGCCAACAAGGTCCAGACCCTCAAGGCCATCGCCGAGGCAGAGGCGCACAAGGGCCCGTCCCTGATCATTGCCTACGCTCCCTGCGAGATGCACAGCATCAAGGGCGGCATGACCAACTGCCAGAAGGAAATGGACAAGGCTGTCAAGTGCGGCTACTGGAACCTGTTCCGCTTCAATCCGGACGCAGAGAAGCCCTTCACCCTCGACAGCAAGGAGCCTGCGGGCGGTTACCGCGAGTTCCTGATGAACGAGGCGCGCTACTCCAGACTTACCCGCGAGTTCCCGGAGAGAGCCGAGAGACTCTTTACCGCCAACGAGGAGGAAGCGAAGAAGCGCTACGAGCATCTGATGAAGCTCAAGGCCCTCTACGAATAATCCCAAAACAGCATAAACCTTCGGGCTTCGGCATTTCTGCCGAAGCCCTTTTTTGTATAACGAAAAAACACCCCCGGTTCCGTGATGGAATCGGGGGTGTGCGCTGTTTTTGGGGGTGCTGTGTTCAGGGATTTTGCTTTGATGGACGGGGATCATCGGTAGAGGGTCCGCTTACGGTAACGCCGTCGCGGCTGCCGGGGGCAGCGTCGCTGTTTTTTTGCTGCTGTTACTTCACTGTGACACCGTCGCGGCTACCGGGTGTGGCTTCGACTGTCTTGCCATCTTCGATTTTCACTGTATCGTTGCCGACCGTCAAAGTGAAGCTCGCGCCGTTGTCTTCCAACAGCGTGTACTTACCATACGGAAGCTTTCCGATCCAGATCACGCCGGAATCCGTTGAAGTGCCGGTCGCGGCGATCGTCCCGTCATAGCGGTAAATTGTGAATGACTTGCCAGGCAAAGGCGCGAAACTGCCGTTCACCTTACGCAGAATGACCTTGCGTTCAAACGGGGCAAGGTTCATGATCTCATAGACCTTGACTGTATCGGTCGCACTGGTATTGTCAGTCTCTGTGTACTTTCCGCTTCCGTCATTGGCAAAGCGTGTTGTGATTGCCTCCTTTGTCCAGGTCGAAGCTCCGCTTTCGTCCTTTTCGACCGTGATGGTGTACCAGCCCTTGCCGTCCAGGACGATGCGATACATCTCCTGCGTGGTCGCATAGGCTTTGCCGTTAACCTCCGGCGCCGCCGTCTCCACAAGGAAGTAGGTTGCGGGCGGGATCTTGCTGAAGGTCACAAGGCCGTCGCCGTAGATGGCTTTGTCACTGATCGTCAGGCCGCCGTCTGTCGTGTACTTGATGGTCACGGCATCCGTACTGTCAATTTTCCTTGACGTTGCCATCGCGTCCACCTTGCCGGATGTACCGTTCACCTGATAGGCCACCGGGACGCCGCCCTCTTTGAGGATGTCCGTCCCCTCAGCATTTGCTCTGTAGAGCGTGAAGGTCGCACCATCCAGCGGCTTTCCATAGCCGTCGATCTTGCGGAACACGAAGTCAAAGCCGCCTGTCCAGTAGATGCACTTGCGTCCGTTGATATCGTCGCCCTCCTGGCCGGTCAGGTAATCCGCGCCGCAGCCGGTAATCAGGTCGATCTGCGCATTGCGGAACACCTGCATGGTGCTTTCGAGCTTTCCGGTATTTTGCAGTGCGTTCTTTACCGCTGTGCTCCCGAATACCGCGAATTGCTTGAGCATCTCATAGTGCTCCTGCGCCGCGCACCAAACCCAGACTGAGCCGGGAACCAGGTTGATCGCGCCGGTCACGACGATGGAATCCGCCGCGCTGTCCGAATCGTCATAGCCTGCCACGTAGATATCCTGCCGTGCGTTTGTATACGCCACCTGGCCGTTGGTCGCGCCGATCAGTGTATCGGTCTGATAGTTGCCGTTGGTGATTACGCCGTATTCATACTGAGGTCCGCTGATGGCCGCTGTCGGATTGAAGCCGCTTGCATCCGCCGTTCCAGTTCCGCCGAAGTTCGGGCTGCCGGAGAGGTAAAGTCTGCTGTTTTCAGCCAGATAGATGCCCGCGCCTTCTATCGCCATGTTGCCGTTGATGGTGCCGCCTCTGATATCAACCGTTGTACCGGCAAATGCATTGATCGCACCGCCATTGCCTTCTACCCAGGAGTTGCGAAGCGTCGCGCCCTCAGCGATCGTCAGCACGGCCGAGGTCTGCGCGTTATTGACGATGCCGCCGTCGCAGACAATAAGCCGGTCTTCGCGGTTATTTCTGTGACCATCTCCGTCCAGCACGACGTTCATCAACGTCAGGTTGGAGTTATTGGTGATCATGCTGTCAGTGCAGCCTTCGCCCCTCTTAATGACGCATACGGTGTTGTCCGCACCTGTATACGCATAGCCGTCCGTGTCGGTCTTGGGCGCGGTCGTCAACATGACGGTCTTGCCTCTCTCCACAGTGAGAGGCTTCTCCAGTGTATAACTTCCGACCAGCATCTCGATCCTGCGTGCATTGGCTCTGCTGCCGTTTTCGTAGGTGAAATCACGTATGCCGGCATTATTATACGCCTCAAATCCGTCCTCCAGCGAGCCATAGACGGCGGGGCTTCCATTGATGTAGAGGAGTACGCCGTATCTGTCCGTGATCTTGCAGACCACCTCGTCCCACTGGGCATAGAGCGTCATGTCGCCTTTGGATGTTGATTGAGCATACTTAACAGCGGGGTTTGCCGAATCCGTGCCGCGATAGAAGGTGATATTCTCCTCCCGCGCGTACTCGAAATAGCCCTTTACTGTCAGTTCTTGCTCTGTCAGCTCTGCGCCATCCTCTCCTTTCGGTTTTTCATTCATTGTCGCCCACGCCTTGAACACGTGGCTGTCCCAGGTGGGATTCGTTTCCCTGATTGTATAGCTGTGGCTGGTCTCCGTGGTGGTGAAGGCGATGGTATCCGTGCGCCAGGTGTTATTGTCGGACAGCTTGCCATCACCATTGACATTATAGGTCAACGTCGGCTTCACATCGTTCTTCAATCCGAAGGTTTCACCGAGGAATGCTTTTTCCGGCAGGCCGATATTCAAGGTACGGTCTACATTTCCGTCTCCCTGCTCAACTTTCCATGTCACGGAATTATCCCTGCCGATAGTAACTTTCCAGTGGCCTGCGGGAAGTACAGTCTCCCCTGCGGCAGCAGTCTGATCAAGCCTATATACACTGCCAGGAACAAAGGAAGCAACATTTCCGTCCTCTGTTTCGCTGCCTCCCCAGGGAATCGTCACGATGCCCTGTGCGCTGCTCTTTCCGCTCCAGACCTGAACGTCATTCTCCCCTTCCGCCACTCTGGTGAAGGTAAAGCTGGCGTTCGGCACCGGGACGACCTCATCGGAGAAGACAGGATCGCCTTTATCGTCCAGGACAGGGTTGCCTTTGCTATCGGTTTGAATCAGGTACTGGGTCACCTTCAGTTCCAAGCCCTTGCCAGTCCATGCAATAAACTGTGTTCCGCCGGTCAGAGTTCCGCTCATGCCGGTCAGCGTGGTATCACGGTCATTGACGAATTTATTGAGTCTTGCGCCGCTGAGGTTGCTTCCGGTATAGGTACCGAAGTCTCGACCTCCCACACCATGATCCGCATAGATCGGATTGTCCACTCTGTCCGGGGTTCCCGCGGGTTCCGGGTTCCCATCGGCCACATAGATGCCGATGTTGGCGCTGGAGCCGAGACCGGCGCTTGTAATGATGGCGTTGCTGTCATAGCCGAGATACACGTTTTTGACAGTTGTCCCGACAGTATCCGTGTTCCCGCTGACGACCGCGTTCCCGGAGAAGGCCAGCGTTGCGCTCTCGTCGGTGGAAACCGCGCCCTCCGGGGAACTGTTTCCATCCTTGATGCTGCCGCCGGACATTGTGAATCTCCTGCCAGCTTCAACGTAGACCGCGCCGCCCGCCTGGGTGGCAACGTTTGCGGTCACGGCACCGCCGGTCATGGTCACGGTTCCGCCGTTGTATACCGCGCCGCCCTGTGCCGCCTCGTTTCCGGTAATGACAGGTGCGCCGGAGATGGTCACAACCGCATTTCCTGCTGCGTAAACTGCACCGCCATGTCCTCCGGTGGAGGTTTGTTCGTCGCCCTCGCCCGTTACAATCGGCTGAGCGATGTTGTTCTGAATGGTGCCGCCGGCGATTCGAGCCGTGGACACGGTCGCAAGTCCGCCGCCATTATTGGCCCGGTTACCGCTGATGCTGCTTCCGGCGTACATGGTGAACGTGACGTTTCCGCCCATGTAAATACCGCCGCCGTCGCCGCCTGCTGCGTTGCCGTCATTGGCTTCTGCGCCGCCAACGGTGCCTCGGAGAACCAAGTTTGCCTCGGAGTAGACCGCGCCGCCATTGCCTGTGGCAGTATTGGCTGTCAGCAAAGTCCCGGCATTGAGGTTCACACTGCTGCCGGTGGACGCATAGATCGCACCGCCGTTACCGCCGGTGGCTTCACAGCCGGAGATGGTGCCGGTGGTCGTGATCCCGGCAAAGCCGGTGTCAGCGTAAACGCCGCCGCCATTTTCTGCGGCGCAGTTTTCGATGGTTCCGTTCATGGTCAGGGATGCGCCGGTGTTCAGCCAGATCGCGCCGCCGTTGACGGTCGTCGTGGAATTTTGCAGGGTCGCGCCGCCGTTGACAGTGAGTTTGACTGCGCCATTGACCTGCACGATGCCGCCGCTTGCGTTGGCTGTGACAGGCTCATCCGCCGTGTTAGCGCCGTCGAGCGTGATCTTGTCGATGGTAAGCGCTCCGCTGGTCTCGATCATGCTGCCGTCAGTGAAGCCGCGGGTGACGGTGGAGATATTGCCGTTGCCGTCGTCAACGCCCTTGTTATAGGGATACTGTCCGTCCGAAGTCGGCGCCGTGGAGAGAAGCACGTTCTTGCCCGCGATGAGCGTGGCGCTCCGCTCCATGGTATATGCCGGCACGACCATTTCAATGCGCAGCTGACCGGACACAGTACCGTTGCCGGAGGTTCTCAGGTTGCCGCTGTTGATCTGGTCAAAGGCATCCTCCAGATGGGCGAAGATCGCAGGCTGCAGATTGCCGGCCGCGTCCCTGTAATACAGCAGCGCGCGGCTTCGGTTGGTGATCTTGCAGACGATCTCCAGGAAGTTGTTCGTGAAGACTACTTCCTCAGGCGACTTCTCGCCGATTTTGCCCTCCTGGCTCTGCGCATAGACAGGATCGGACCCGTTCCGGGAGACCTGGGTGCGGATGTGTGTTTTCTGCTCATCGTTCAGCGTCTCCACTACCGTATAGGGCAGATCCGTCGGCAGATCCCGGATCGTGATGGATTCGCCGTGCTTCAGGCTGAAGGCTGCCACGCCATCCTTAAAGGTAAGCGTTTCCGTGCTGTCCTCCGCTCCGATCGGATACGCCTTGCTGATGGTCCTATCGCCAAGCGTCAGCGTGTAATCAAAGCTCTCCTCATTATCCGATTCCTCGGTGCTGACCGTCACGGCCTTGATTATGAGCGCATCTTTTTTGCGGGTGTTGGTAAAGGTCACGGTGGACAAGCTCGAGGAATTCTCTGTGCCGATGTTCTCGCCCAGCTGCCCGCTGATGGTCAGGGGCTTTTCCTCCGCGAAGGCATACGCCTCCCCATTTCTTTCCGCCGCAGTCGTATAGTCCGCCTGTGCTTCAGCCGACAGAACCTCCTTCACCACATATTCAAGCTTGTCATAGTCGTTCGGGAACTCTGCGGTTTCAGATTCGCCGTCCTTTAATGTGAACGTAGCTACGCCCTGCGCGCTGAATCTCATACCTTTGATGCTGTTGCGCTCCGCCTGGGTCATCGAGGTTTTTCCGGGCAGACGCACCTCAAAGGTGAACGAAACATCGTTCCGGTCATGCGCCCAGTCGCTTTCGACTTCCTTGAACACGGTGAGAAGCGGGTGATACTCCCAGTAAATATTCTTATCGCCCTCCTGGGCACTCTGGAAGCCGCGGAAATTGGTATTGCGGTCATTGACGAAGCAGAACAGCTTGTCGTCTTCTACGTGCCAGGTGCCGAAGGGTTGTCCAGGCCGACCGTGCTTGTAGTAGATAGAATTCGTCTCGGTGTCCAGCCCCGCAGTATAGACGCCGATCTCGGATCTGTTGTCCAAGCCATCGGCCCCGGCATAGATGTGGGTATTGCTGTTGTGATTGAACTGGACGTTGCAGCGCGTTGTGCCGTTCAGGGTGTTGCCCGTCACGGTGCAGTGGCCGGAGAAGGTTGCGCTGGTGTTGGCTCCGTTGATGGAGATGCCCCCGCCCTGGCCGGTGGCGTTGTTGCCGGTGGCGTTGTTGCCGGTGATGCTGCCGCCTTTCATGTCAAACTTGCCGCTGTTGGTCAGGTAAACGCCGCCGCCGTTGGCCGCGGAGCAGCCGGTGATGCTGGCGCCGTTCATGGTGAAGGTGCCGTAGTTGACGGCCACCGCGCCGCCATTGCTCGTGCCCGCGGCGCAATCCTTGATCTGGCTGCCCGCGTTCATGATGAATGCGCAGCCGGTATCCTTGAGGTACACCGCGCCGCCTGCCTTGTTGGCTGTCAAGCCGTTTTGCAGGGTCGCACCGTCGCCCAGGATCGCCGTACCCGTATTCTCGATGTGCAGTATCGCGCCTTCCTGGTTTGCCGCCTGTTCGTTGCCGTCCATGGTGATCTTGCTCAGGGTCAGCTCCCAGCCGCTGCTGCCGCCCACGAATACCATAGCGCTGGCAGCGGCAGTCCGCTTGATGGTCGCATTAAATCTCGAGTCGCCGGTGTAGTAGAAGCCGCATTCGTCCTCCGTTGTGGAAGCTGTTGTCAGCGTGATCTTGCGCGAAACAGCCTCACTCAGCTTGATCTGCCTGCCGGAGATCAGTTCATATTCCTGCACCAGCATCTGAACCTGGTAGCCGTCGCCCGCTTCATCGGTGTACTTGCTATAGGTTCCGTCTTCGTTCAGGCGATAGAGATCGGGCGTGGCCGAGGTATTGAGCGCGCTGAACGCTCCGGTAGCGCCTACATTTTCCAGAATGTCATAGACAGCAGGCGAACCGTTTACATCCCTGTACAGCAGATTGCCTTCTCCGTCAGTGATCTTGCAGACAAACTCCGGCCAGATGACCAGGTTGTTACCGCCGTTCATGCCGTAGAGGTAGATTCTCCGGTCGTTGTGGTAGACGTTGAGGTTTCCGGAATTGGTGCCGTTATAGGTACCGAAGGGCTTGCCCGGCTGGCCGTGGCCCTCGTCCTGCGCGTCAGAGGCATAGACGCCGATGTAGGCCGCTGCGTTCAGGGCATTGTTTTTGATCACGGTGTTGCGGTCCTGATCGAGGTAGACGTTGCACGCGGTATTCTGCGAGCCCATCGTATTGTACCGGACTGTCACCGCGCCCTGGAAGGTCAGTACTGCGTCGGGCCCGCCGACGGCGATGCCGCCGCCAGCGTTCACGGCATGGTTGTATGTGACAGTGGAGCCGTTAAAGGTCGCCGCTTGGCTGTCATCCACGAAGACACCCGCGCCGGTGTTCGCCGTGTTCGCGTCTTCCTCGGAGCCGCCGATCACCGCCCCGGCGTTGGTCATGCTGAAGGTGCCGCCCGCGTGATATACGCCGCCGCCGTTGTCTGTCGCGCTATTGCGAATAATGCTGCCGCCGCTGAACGCATACGTGCCGCCCGCGTGGTACACGCCGCCGCCGTTGTTTGAAGCGCTGCAACCAGCTATCGAAGAAGTATTATCATACTGATTAAAGGTTCCTCCCGCCTGGTACACGCCGCCGCCGTCATTATCAGCTGTGCAGTCGATGATCTCGGAGGTGTTGCGATGGTTAAAGGTTCCTCCCTCCTGATACACGCCGCCGCCGTTGCCCGTCGCGCGGCAGTTCTCGATGGCGCCGAAGCTGGTCTTTCCGTTTTCGCCGAACTGGAAGGTGTTCGAATACACGTAGACGCCGCCGCCGTTGGTCGCGCTGCAATTCTGAATTTTGGTATCGGCGTCGCCGTAGAAGAACAGGTCGTTGCTGCCGCCGGTGCTGGCGAGGTAAATGCCGCCGCCGTTGCCGTCGGCCTGGCAATTGGTGATGACGCCGCCAAATATTTTGACCCAACTGCCACCGATATAGATGCCGCCGCCGTTGCCCGTCGCCGTGGCGGTATAAACGATCTCGCCATTTTCGCCGGTCTCCACGCTGCCGATGCTTGCGCCAGCATTCATAGTGAAGCTACCGCCTGCCTGATACACGCCGCCGCCATTGACCGCCGAGGAGTCAACCGTCTCGGTGGTCTCCTCGCCGTTGACAATCACGGGAAGGGTGATCCGGCCGCCGATGGAAGCGCCGTCGGTATACTCGATTTCGTTATAAGTGCCGTTGCCGAGGGTATAGCCGCCATTGGCCTTGTAAACGCCGCCGCCGTTGGCCGTGGCCGTGCCGCCCACGGTACCGCCATACTGGTAGACCTTGGTATTGCCGTCATACATATACAGGCCGCCGCCGTTCACGGCGCTGCCGCTGATGGAGCCGCCGAGGATGTAAAGCGTGCCGTTGTTCTGGTACCAGCCGCCGCCGTTGGCCGCCTCACAGCCGCTGACGGTGCTGTCCTTAAAGGTCGTGGTGCCGCCGGGGACATAGACGCCGCCACCCTTGCCGTCGCTGTTGGTGACGGAGTTGCCGGTGACGGTGCAACCCTCGAAGCTGGCGGTGGAGGGGTTGATGTAGATGCCGCCGCCCTGCGCCTTGGCGGTGCTGTCTTTAACGCTGCAATCTTTGAACGTCACAGTCTTGGCAGGTGAATAGATCGCGCCGCCGTAATCACCTGTCGCCGTGCAATTTTCAAATGAGCCATCCCGGAAGGTAAACGACGAGCCATCTGCATTGCGGTCATGGTACAGTCCGCCGCCGTTGGTCTGCGCAGTGCAGTTCTTGAATACGCTCTTTGCTCCGGTGATGGTCAGCGCCTGGGTATTGGTACGCAAACCACCGCCGACGCCCGCCTTGGCTGTGCAGCCCTCAAAGCCGCAGTTGGCGATGATAACGGTACCTGTATAGTCATGATACAGGCCGCCGCCGCCGTTGGCCGCCTTGCAGTTGACAAAGGAGCCTTCCGCGCTCTCTATGGCGGAATTGTTCGCCGTATCATAATTGATGGTCAGCGTCCTTGCGTTGGCATACATGCCGCCGCCGTTGCCGTTGTTGAAGGCTTCGCAGCCGGTGAACACGCAGTTCTCAAGTTCTACCTTGCTGCCGTCCACATTGCGGTTCTGGTACACCGCGCCGCCGGAGCCATATCCGGTGCAATCCGTGAAGGTGTTGGCATCGCCGGTGATGGAAAGCGTCTTGGCCTGGGTATACAGTGCGCCGCCACCACTTGTTTTCGCCACGCAGCGGGTAAAGTGGACATTCTCTGCGGAAACGACCGCGTTATCTGTGGGATTGTCAATGCCTCCGCCACGATTCGCCGTGCAGTCGATGAAGTGGGTGGCACCGTCGTTATCAGTATCATCCAGGAATGTTCCGCCAACGGTATCCTCTATCTTGATTTCCGGAACCGGGGCGCTGACGCCGCCGCCCGTATCCGCGGCGGTGCAGTTCTCGAATGTACATCCATTGATGTGCAGCCACTTTGCCTTACTGTTGGTCATTCTGACCGCGCCGCCATATTTGGATTGATTATTTACGAATTTGCAGTTCTCGATTGTAACATACCACATCGAGCTTACAATCGCTCCGCCATTGCCGGCGTTCGCAGCCCTGCATCCTTCGAACAGGCAATTTTTGACTGTGAGCCAACAATCACCGTTGTAATTGCCGATCCAACCTGTCGAACCAGATCCGCCCGCGTCGCCAGCCAGGGTATTAATCGCTCCGCCATTGCCTTTAGACTTATTGGTATAGCTGCCATGGAACTCGCAATCCTCGATGGTGACATCAAGGGCATCAGACTCTATGGTTCCGCCGGAGCCGCCGACCGAATACGAGTTACTGAAATGGCACTGTGTAATTACAGTCTTGGAGTTTGGAGCCCATTTGCTCTGAATGTTGTGGAAGATGGAACCGGCCTGGGCGCTGCCCTGCACACATGCGCAGCTGTCAAAGGAGCAGTTCGTTACATACATCTCCCTGGCGGTCGTCCAAATGCCGCCGCCGCCCGCCTTGTCCACGGATGCGTTGGTTTGGCAGTTGGAGAACTGGCAATTCTCCACCCTCAGAATGCTGCCCGCATTTTTATTATCCACATAGATCGCGCCGCCGTTGTCGGCCCGATAGCCCTTGAACTCACAGTTTTGCAGCGTCACGGTGGCGCAGTTCGTCGCGCTCACCGCGCCGCCCTTGCCGCCCGCAGTCAGGGATCGTCCGTCGAAGGCAAGGTTGTCCACGGTCAGCGTGCTGTTCGTGGCTGTGACGGAGGAACCGGCGTTGCCGGTATCGCGGCTGAGCGTAGCTCTTGTTCCATTGCCTGTGTAGGGCAGGGTCTCCGCGTCCGAATCGGCTGTGGTAAAGGTGATGTCGTAGCCTGCGGGAATCTCCAGCACGTCGTCCGAGGGCACCAGGTAGTCCACCAGCATCTCGATCTTGAATTTGGGATATCCTGTTGATTCGTCCTTCTCGATTCCTGCAACATTCTTGTGCGCCACTGCGTAAGCCATCGCCGCTTTGAGCGTCTGGAACGGCTCATTTCCGATCTTGCAGATGGGCAGGGCGTCGCCAAAGGTGATTTCAAAAGCCTCGTCGCTCAAATTCAGCTTAAAGATATCACTGTCGACAAAATCCACCGCCGTGCCTGTGATTGTCTGCGCAGTACCGCCGTTGATGGTATAGCTTACAGTGGTGCTGTCGCCCGCGCCTTCGCCGGTGAACGTGCCCTTCAGCGTAAAGGGCTGTCCCTGCGCGCCGGGGAACATCAGCTTGATGGATTCGCCGGCTTCGAGCTTCAGGTCATCCGCCGTCAGGGTCCGCAGGGTCGTCACGGTGGCGCCGTTCTTCGCGGTCACAAAGCCGTATACGCCCTCCCCCGCGTCCTTGCCCAGCACGGTCAGCTCGGAAATATCGAGCTCAAGGTTGCTGGTATTGTTGTTAACGATGGTGAGATAGGCCGGGGCCGAGTAGAAGATGACAAGCTTCGAGGTATCCGCAGGGGCCGCCGTGCCGTCCTGCTTGTCAAACATCCACTTGCGCGCCGCACCGTCCCAGCGGATGGTCTTCAGGTAGTTGGTAAAGGTGTTGCCCATCGCCTTGTCCGAGAAGGAATAGGCATAGACCGCTATAGAGGCATAGTTGGACCCGACTTTGTTGGTAAATTCAGTATTATGCGCCTCATACAGCTTCATGGCCATGACGAGGTCATAGATGTCGCTCTGTCTGGTACGCGGCACGTAGCTCTTGCCGGTAACCACCGCTTTGCTCGGGGATGCCGTTGTCGGAGGGAATGTGGTATCGTAGTTTTGCAGATAGTAAACATCGTATTTCAGAGCATTCACCCAGTAAATCCGGTTGTTCTCATACTGAACGCCCAGATCAGTGAATCGGTCGCTCTTGAACACATTGGAAATATTAGTGAGCGTGCCCGCTGTCACATAGGCGCCGAAATAGCCGGTGACGTCGCCGTGCTTGATCACCTGATCGCTGTTCACGTCGCCGGGCACATAGATGCCGATCTTCTTGCCGTTGTTCAGGCTGTCGGCGTTGACGACCAGCTCGGAATCCACGTCCAGGTAGACGTTGCTCTGCGCGCCGTTCATCGTGTTGTTGTTGACCTCGGCGCTGCCCTTGAAGTTCAGGCGCGCCAAAGTACCGCCGACGCCGATGGCGCCGCCGTTGGTTGCGGTATTGCCGGTGATGGACGCGGAGACATTGGCAATGCCCGACCCGACGTAGATCGCCGCGCCGTTGACCGCGCTGTTGCCGCCGTTGATATTGCCTGCGGTATAATTGACCGTGCCGGTGCCCGCGTAGACCGCGCCGCCGAAACCAAGCGTGGTATCCTCGCTCTCGCCCCGGCTGGCGCTGTTTCCGCTGAGCGTGCCGCCGGAGATGTTCACCGTGCCGCTGCCGGCGTAGACCGCGCCGCCGTTGCCCTGTTTGGCCTTGTTGCTCTTGCCTTCCCCGGTGCCGCCGAGCGCGCCGCCGTTGACCGTCACGGAGGCGCTGGCGGCATAGATCGCGCCGCCGTTGGCATTGGCCTCGTTGCTCTCCAGCTTGCCGTTGTTGACGGTGATCGCGCCGCTGGTGGCGTAGATCGCGCCGCCGTTTTCAGCCTTGTTCGCGCTCAGCGTGCTGCTCGCGTTCATGACAGTCGCGCTGCCGCCCTCCATGTACAGCGCGCCGCCGTTGCCGGTGGCCGTATTGCCGCCAAAGGACGCCGCTGTGCCCTCGGCCGCCGCGTTGTTGCTCCAGGTGCCGCCGATCACCGTATTGGCGTTCAGCGCGTAGACCGCGCCGCCGTTGGCAGAGGCGGTATTTTTGTCAAAGCTGGCCCCGTTGAGGTTCAGCGTGGTGCCGCTGACGTAGATCGCGCCGCCGTTCGCGGCGGAATTGCCCGCGCCTTCCGCCTCGCCGCCGAAGGTAGCGGTGACGTTCACGGTGCCACCAGTGGTATAGAAGCCGCCGCCATTTTCGCTGGCCGTGTTGCCGGTGAGCGTACCGCCCACCGTCAGGGTACCGTTCACGCGGTAGATACCGCCGCCGTTGGCCGCGCTGTTGCCACGGATGGTACCGCTGTTGCTCAACGTACCGTTGGCCTGGTAGATGGCGCCGCCGTTGCCGGTCGCGGTGTTGCCGGACAGGCTGCCGCCCGCCTCCACGGCCAGGGTGCCGCCGGCCTGGTAGACCGCGCCGCCGTTGGTGGAAGCGGTGTTTGAAGCCATGCTGCCGCTGACCGTCAGCGTGCCGCCGGCCTGATAGACCGCGCCGCCGCTTTCGGTCGAGTTTCCAATTATAGATCCGGTCACGTTGAGGCTGCCCTTGGCGAAGTACACCGCGCCGCCGTTGGTGGCCGTGTTGCCCTCGCCTTCGATCGTACCGCCGATGGTGCCGCCGATTTCAATTGTACCGTCGAGGACGTACACCGCGCCGCCGGTCGTGGCGGCGTTGCCGGTGAGCTTTCCGGTTTCGCCCACCGTGAACGTGCCCGCCGCTACGTACACCGCGCCGCCGTTGTTGGCCGCGTTGCCGGACAGGTTGCCGTTCACGGTCACAGTGCCGGTTTTCACGTAGATCGCGCCGCCGTTGTCGCCCTTGGCATTGCACAGCGTCGCGCCTGCATTGACGGTAAGCGCCGCGCCTGTCGCATTATTGAGCGCCAGCGCGTCCGTGGCCTGAACGCCCTTGCCGTCCACAGTGATCGTATCGAAGGTCAGAGTTCCGTTGTTGGTGAACAGATGGCCGTTGGGATAGCTCATGCTGCGGCTGATGACCGCCTTGCTGCCGTCCTCGCCCTCGTATTCCGTTTGCGCCGTGGTGATGGTGATGTCATACCCTACGGGAATGGTCACCGCGTCATTTGAAGACCGGATGGTATAATCTCCGATCAGCATCTCGATGGTCGCGGTTGTGCCGTTTGTTTCGGCGTTGTTGACGACATAATCCACAGCCGCCCACAGCGAATAGAACTTTTCCGTTCCGACCTTGCAGACGAACCGGGGCAGGTAGAACAGTACAAGCTGGGTGTTTTCGGAAACATCAACGAAGCCGCCTTCCCCCACCTTGTACTGCCATTTGCCATTCTCCCGGTCATACTTAATGGCCGAGACTTTGGACGCGCCTTCCACCGCCGCCCCCGCCGTGGTATACAGCGAGGCATGGTCGTACATATAATACTTGTCCGTGGGTAGCACATAGCCGATCTTGCTGTGCATCTCGTCGGCAAAGTCTGCGTCGATTGCCCGCGTAAGGTCTTCGCCCGTCGGGATGCCCATGGCGCCCTTCCTGCCCTCCAGCTTCTCCGCGTCTTCCTCGGACTGGGTCTGGGAAACTCTTGCCTCCACGGGATAACTGATACGGCTGTGGGTAAAGGCCATTTCATGATAGGTATCCACATGCTCAAGGATGCAAAGCGCCGCATTATTCGGATTTGTGTAAGGACTGCCGTCAATGCTGAGCGCGGTATTATAGTCGCCGTTTGTGCTCGTCTGCTCCACGGTCAGCTTTGCGCCGCCCGGAACCTTCAGCGTCATAGTATCGGCTTTATTCGAATCCGGCAGGGTGAAGGTAAGGGTGGGGACACCCTCGACACGCGCAAAGCCGTTCTTTTCATATTCGACCAGGCCCGTCCCGGTCAGGTCAAGCTTTGCAGTATAGGTATAGGAGGGTGCGGCATCGGTGTCGGCATAGTCGATCACCGGCTGCTTCACATCCACGTCCAGGATCGAAAGGATACCGAAGATTCCCTGCTCATACTCAACGCTGTAGTTAGATTGGTTCTGTCCACCCGAAACCGTGATCGGGTACTCGCCTTCCTCCTCGCCCTGATCACGCTTGAGCTTGAAGGTAAGGAGAATATCTGCACCGCGTTTGTATGTCCATGTTACGGTTCCGTCCGCACCGATGCTTGAAATCACATAGAACGTCACCTCAGCCGCATCGGTTCCCCGCCTGTAGGTACGGGTGACGGTACCGTCCTCGCCGGTTACCGTAGAAACCAGCGTGGTGTCCTCCAGCGGGTCGTCCCCGTTTTTCCAGCCAGTGACCGTCGCGGTAAGCAGCGGATCCGTTTCCACGCCAACCGCCTTCACGACATGATCGGCCGTGACAAACAGCTCCGCCCGCTCGATGCTCAGCGTACCGGGTTCAAATTTAACCGTATAGTTCCCCTGTGTTTCCGCTCCGGTGGGTGTCAGGGTATAACTGCCGACACTTTCACCCGCCGTACGAGTGATCGTGAAGGTAAGCAGTTTGACCGCTTCGTCCTCTTCGCCAAGCGTATAGGTATAGGTCCTTGCGCCAGTCGCTTCATCCAGCACAGAATTAAGCGTCCCGCCTTCTTCGTCCCTGTACAGGCCGTCGATTTCCACTTCCCATTCGGGATCTTCATCTCCGTAGGTCTTCTCCGTGTTCACTACCTTAACGGTCAGGGCAGCGGGAGTGATGGTGAACTCTGCGGGCGCATAGGTCACGGTGTAATTCCCCTGCTCCGCTTCACCCGCGGGCGTTATGTCATATGTACCGACATGCTCGCCCGTCTCACGGGTCAGCTCATAGTTCAGGACGGACGCTTCGTCGCCACGCTGAAGCCCGGTAACTGTCGCGGTAAACTCCGGGTCGTCCTCGCCGTATACCTTGGAGGCCGCCTTCGCGGTCACCGTGGCCGGCGCCCGGGTAATGGTAAACCTGGCGTTCGCATTATCAAAGATTACCCGGTAATTGCCCTGGTCGCTTTCGCCGGTCAGGGTGATGGGATAATAGCCGACATCCTCGCCCTCCTCGCGGGAGACCGTGTATTTCACGGTATCGCTATCCCCGGACCCGGCAGTGTCTTTATTTTTAAGGCCCGTCACCGTCACGAGCGCGGGATCATCCTTGCCATAGACCTTGGATGCTCCGGCAGTGATGGTTACCTCAGCGGGGCTGACCGTCAGTGTTCCAGTCTCAAACAGAACTCGGTATCCCTTCTGGGAAGCCTCGCCCGAAGGTGTGATCGTGTATGCGCCTACGTTCTCACCTTCGTCTCGGGAAACCGTAAAAGTGATGGCTTTTTCCGCGTCCTGTGAATCCGTCACCGTGGCGGTGTATTTTCCTTCATCATCCGGGCCTGTTATGACTGCGGATGCGCCATCCTGCATAACGCTTGCGGTCAAATCATACGCCGGCTCCTTATCGCCGTAAGTCTTTGTCAAATCACCGGCCTTAATCGTGACCGTGACCGGCGTCTGGGTGTTGTTGATCGTCAGCGTGCGTGGAACAGAATCCGTGGCGGGCGCGACAAGGTAACTATCCTCCTGGTTGTCCGGAATCGGATTTTCCATAGCATAGTAATAGTAAGGTCTGCCCTCTCTGTCCGTGCTCTGCAGGGAATCGATGGTTGTACTCCAACTGTCCTTGGAAAGCGTCAACCCCGCGCGCACCTTCTCGGCATCCACAAGGAAAGCAGCCAGTTCAGTACGGTTGAATGAAGTGTTTTCTGTCTGTGTCGTCGTGCGGTACAGGTCAAAGGTGACAGCAGCCCTGCCAGATGTATCAGAGGCCGGTGTTGTACCGTTTTGTTCAAACCATTGCTTCTGAACCACGACACTGACCGCGGGTTCATTTTTTACCACATACCAGTCCGTGCCGCTGACGCTGACGCTGTCGGCAAACTGACTGCTGATGTCAGTATCGTCGCTGTTATAGATACCTTCTTCCAAAACAGAATAGACGATATTCTTGCCATCCTCCTGGGCAGGGAGGTTTACAAACTTCGTGGTGTCATAGTATTTTTCTTTGGTCAGTTCAAGTGTCAGAGCCTTGCTGTTATTGTCCAGCACTTTTTCGGCTGCGGCACCGCCGACAGACTTATACAGGCCGACAACCACGCGGCTCACATTATCCGGCCATGCCTCATTGCTGTTGATGCCCCAGACCGCCGTCACGGGGACGTTGACGCTTGCGCTGCTGTTGGGCAGGGTGACGGTGTTATAGGAGGTCGTCAGGTCCGTGGCCGTCTTGCCGGAGGGCAGTCCGGCAGGAACTCCGCTGCCGTTTTCCGAGAAGTAGAAGTAGACCTTCTCCGGGCTGGCCGGAATGACATACCCCTCAGGCGCTTTGCTTTCCACGACATAGTAAAGTATGTCAGGGGCATAGCCCGCCCCTTCATCCGACCGACGGATCGTAATCGAACCGTCCTCTCCGGTGGTGCAGGTTGCGACAGGCGTCTCTGTATTATCCGCTGCGTAAACCGAGAAGTTTGCGCCCGGAAGAGGCGCGCCCGTGTTTTCATTAATCTTGATGAGGGTCAGCTTGTGATCCACATACTCGTTGGTGAAGGCGAAATCATAGCTGAACGCGAGTTTTTCATCCGGGTCCACGGTAAACTCGTTGCTGTTTTCCGTCACCCGCTTGCCGCCCTGCTGATAGGAAACGGTCACGGAGACGTTCTCGTCGATGGTGTCGGCAAGCGCCTCGGGAAGCGCATGCTCCTCGATGATCCGATAGGTCGCAAAGTCCTCCAGTTCGGTTCCGCCCTTGCGCCCGGTGTCGAAGTTGATGGAGCCATAGGCGAAATCCGCATAGGTATGGCTCTCCACGTCCACCCAGCCGCTGGCGGTATACTGCGCCTCCTTCTGCAGGGTAAAGGTGATGTCATTTTTCTGCGCGTCCGTCAGGGTATAGTTGCCGCTGAAGCGCTTGGTCACGTTGATGCCCTTAGCTTCGGGATAGCAGCGCACCTTCAGCACGTCGCCGTTGAAGTAGCTGTAAATATTGCCATACTTATAGCTTGGTTCATCCGTGATCAGGAAGCTGTAGAAGGTATCGTCCTTCTGATAATAGACACCGTCCAATACATCATAGGGCGCGGCGGTCATTTCGAGGAAATAGACGGTGTTCTTCTGAATCGACAGGCCGTCACTTTCATGATTGAGCCTAATGGTGACGGTCCCTTTATCTCCTGTCGTAAACGTAATTTCCTTGCCTGCATTCTCCCCGGCGAGGTAATGCATCGGGCGCATGTTGGAATCGAGCAGCCGGAATTCGGCGCCGCCAAGTCCGCGTTCCATATGACCGTCGGCGTATGCGAACAGATCGATGGTGTACACGCCGCCCGTGCCGGAGATGTCTGTCCCGGTCGGGGAGATGGTCATGGTTTCATTGACCGTAGCCGTCGGGCCGGGAACGAAGCCCGAATCCCCCATGCTGCCGACGACGGCGGTGTTGTAAAAAGTCACTTTATCGTCCACATGTCCCGTCACCCTGGTAGTATAGGTGATGGTAACCTTGGCTCCGTCAGGGATGGTATAGGTACCGGTTTGCTCGCTGAAATCATAGGTGACTCTCTCATCAGATACAGTTACTGACCCATAGTTGATGGACTGATTCTCGCTGAAGGTGTCCTTCACAATATAGCTCCGGCCGTCCGCAGTCAGAACGTAATCCTCGGGGTTTACGGTTATCTCATAGGTCGCCAGGTTGCCGTTGAAGGCTGTGAGTTTCTTTGTGACCATATTCTCAGGCCATGTGACGGTCAAGGTGCCCTTGACATAGGTGATGTCATAGTTTGCGGTGACATTTTCGTTTGAGGTGTTATTAATGACCGCCGCAGAAGGCACATTATCGCTGGAGCCCATGTGTTCCTGGCTGCCGCTTATTATCACGGATTGCATTGTATCGCCTTCGGCCGGTTTAGTGTATGTGTAGGTATCTTTCGTTAAGGGAGAACGGTCATAAGCCTTCTCGGCGCTGTCGGCCGTGATGGTCAGGGGCATCCGCGCGATGGCGGCCGTGACGCACTGCGCCTCAGCATCCGTTTCCGCCTTGTACCAGACATAGTAGGTTCCGGCGTCGGTGGCGGTGGGAACGTCATCGCTCCACGCCGCAGTATCCACAGGCGCCGTGTCACCGTTCTCGCCAAGGGCATAGCTAAACGTTACACCTTCAACAGCTTCGGCGGTCACCAGCGCCTGCGGCTGTCCGTTGTAGACAAGGTTCGCAACCGGGGTGGGTGCGGGCTCTTCCTGCTGTTCATCTGTGACCTTGATCTCCACGGTCTCGCCGTTTTTGAGCGTGAGAGTCAGCGCCTCTTCGGAGCTGAAAGGCGCAAGCGACCGGAGCAGCCAGTCAGAGTCAAGCTGCTCGATTTCTATGTATTCGGGGTTGGAAAAGCTGACGGCCGCAACATCGTCAAGACTGATCTCCGTCACGCCCAACTTTTCCAGCAGGGCGCCGAGGGTGATCTCGCTCTCGCCCTCAATGCTGTAGGTGTAGTCTCCCCAGTGGAAGTCGACCGTATAGGCGCACACGAGGTATACGGAGAAGCTCTCCGCCATAAAGCGGATGCTGTTGCCTTTCACGGTAAAGTCCGTAATTTGCTCGGCGACGCCGTCGTTATGGATGTGCCACAGCTCCAGCTCCATCCCCTCGCGGATAGCGGGATCGGTGATGCACACTTCAAGCGGCGAACCCGCCTCGGGCTGGTATTCCTCGCCGTCAAGCTGCAGCGTGATATCATAGGCCGCAAGGACCTCGCGGCGCAGCGTGTCCACAGAGGAATCAAATACGCTGTCATCAGACAGGATTTGCTGCTCTCCGGCATTGCTCGGATCAAAATTCGCATACTGCCCGGTGACATTGCTCGTCTCGACCGTAATGGCCGCCGGAGTCTGCCCGCTTACCGAGATCGTGCCTTCCTTATTCAAATAGGTATCATAAACATTTTCCTCGGCGGGCTGCTCTTCCTCGGCGGGCTTCCCCTCTTCGACGGGCTTCCCCTCTTCGACGGGCTTCTCCTCCTCGGCGGGCTTCTCCTCCTCGACGGGCTTCTCCTCCTCGGCGGGCTGCTCTTCCTCGGTGGGCTTCTCCTCCTCGGCAGGTTTCTCCTCCTCGGCGGGGTTCTGCTCCTCGGCGGGGTTCTGCTCCTCGATCAGCTGTGACGCCTCCAACTCGAGCTTCGCTGCGGCGAAGTCTTCCGCCTGCGCACCGGCTTCGGCGGCACGCTCGGCCTCGGCGGCGGCGCGCTCGGCCTGCGCCTTCGCGCTCTCAGCCGCTTCGGATGCGCGCTGCGCGTTCTCGGTCGCCTGCATTGCGTCCGCTTCAAAGCGCGCAAGCTCCCCGTTCAGAAAATCGGCGTTCTCCCAGGCAAGCTTCGCGTCATCCCGGGCTCGGTCTGCTTCCTCACGCGCCCGGGCAAGGGTCTCCTTCTCCTCTTCTCTGTTTGCCCCTTCGATCGCAGCTTCGATCTCTTCCCGGATCGCTTCGATCTCTTCCTTGCTCTCCTGGAGTACTTCTGTCTCCTTTCCGGCGTCGACGGATTTATTTACATTCTGTTCCTCTGATTTGATTTCTGTTTTTTCTGTCTTGTCCTGCTTCTGATCCTTCGCCTGTTCCTCCGCAGGCTCTACACGCGTCTCAGGCGTATCCTTTTCCGGCTCAAGCCCCAGCTCCTCCTCGAGAAGGCGTGCAAAGAGCTCCAGTCTCTCCGCTGTCTCAGCAGTCCTTTCAGCGTTCTGCACAGCGTTCTCGGCTTCTGCACGTCTGTCCATGGCGAAGGTATAGGCGTTGCCCGCTTCTTCCAGCGCGATCGACGCCGCGCCTGCGGTCCAGTCCGCTTCATCCTTTGCGCGCACGGCAAACGCCTGGGCGCGCTCGGCAGCCTGCTTCGCCGTCTGGGCGTACTGCAGCGCATCGTCGGCACTTTCGGCCTGCTGCGCATCCATCGCAGCCTGCACCGCTTCATCGGCGGCCTTCGCCGCTTCATCAGCAAACTCTCCGGTGGATTGCGCGCCCATCAGCGCAGCCTCCAGCGGTGTGACCCCTGCGGCCGCATCTGTTTGTTCTATGATCTCATACGGCTGCCCGTCCCCCTGCGCGTAAGCCGCAGGTGCCCCTGCGGCCGCAAGCGAAAAGCACTCCGCCAAAACCAGCAGGAATGCAATCGTCCTGCGCACGGCAGCGACACTCCTTCTGTTATTTAAGAAATCATATATAGAAGTCATTTTGTTTACCTCTCTTAGAAGCGTTACGGGTTGAATATCTTTACCAATCAGATTGAAAAATACTTAAAAAAACTGAAATAGCTTGAAATCTATATTCGTATTCAATATATTATAGCATTGTTTGTCCAGCCATTCAAGAAGAAATTATGTCACCCGAAGATTTTTGTTTTCGTGTAAACCGGCTTTCTTCAGCCAAAATCCATTAGTCTGTAACAGCTAGCTCTTTAGCTGTCACGGCTTCGCGTCAGCGAAGGATCTTTCCCTTGATCCATGTCGTAACGAAAAGATTCTTCGCTTCTCTCAGAATGACAAGTTTTATCAATGTACTGGTCTCCCGTCTGAGTTCATACTAGAACCTCATGAAAACCATTCATCGCTTAAAGGTTTTCATAGCGCCATATGGCGCGTAGAGGTTCTGTATGAGACGGGCGCGTTGCAAAATACCAGTTTTCACAAAACACAGCCTTATGAGTGTAGGGGAGGGCCTTGCCCCTCCCCTACTGCCGGGAAGTATCACATTTACAGGTACAACCCCATTTTGCAACGCGCCCCGCAGGAACTGCGGCTTTCTTGATTAAAGTGTTTAATCAAGAAATAGTATTAGATACATATCTTTTAAATAGAAAGAGGCTGTCTCAAAGCATCTTTCACCCGAAACGAAAACGAAGGATCTCTCTCCGAAAGCTTGTAAAGCCTTCAAAAGAAAGATCCTTCGTCACCGGGCTGCATTCCGTGTCACGCGTTTCCCGCGTGTCGGAATGTCCCACAGGATGATCGAACCGGGAATACTTTGAGACAGCCTCTGTTTCTGATATTACGGTGCTGGGATTAATAGTAGCTGTAACTGCCGTACTGATATTTTTTGCTGGAGCCCTCCATGGCGCCGTTGACGACAAAGCCCAGGATGTTGACGTTGGCGTAGTTGAGCTGCTGCATACACTCGTTGAGCAGGCCGCGGGGGCACGCGTTTTCACGGATGACGACCAGCATGCCGTCCAGCTCCTGGGCAACCGACACCGCGTCAACGACAGCGCCGATGGGCGGCAGGTCGACCACGATATAGTCATAGGCCTGGGACAGGAGCTCAAAGAGCCTGGCGCAGCGCTCGGAATTGAGCAGCTCCGACGGGTTCTCCGGCACCTCGCCGCTGGGGATGATATCCATCTGGGTGTTGCCGCCGGTGTATCTGCGCACGGAGGCGGAGATATCGTTGATGTTGCCGCGGATCAGCTCACTCAGGCCGGGGACACGTTCAAGCCCCAGCTTTTCATGGATGGAGGCGCGGCGCAGGTCCGCGTCGACAAGCAGAGTCTTCTTTCCCAGCTCTGCCAGCGAATAGGCCAGGTTCAGGGAAACCGTGCTTTTGCCGTCGCCGGGCTGTGCGCTGGTGATGCCCACCAGATGGCAGCTTGTGTCCTCAGCCGGAAAGCTCACGACCAGATTCGTGCGCAGACGCTTGAAGGCTTCCTTGGCAGCGAAGCTGAGATTCTCGCAGACAGGGGTTTTCCCCTTGCGCGGTTTGGAGACGGCTTGAGAATTATTGTTTGCCATGCTCACTTGTCTCCCTTCTTCTTATCCCCGTAATAGGAGGAGTAATAGTAGCCCTTCTTCTCTGACAGACGCATATCCGGGATCATGGCGAGGACCTTGATATCCGGGTAGAGCTGGCGCAGCTCGTCGGTGGAGTGGATCAGCTGGTCGTTCTGCTCGCTGATGATGAAGCGGACCGCGACCACACCGGCTGCCAGGACAGCGCCAGCCAAAAAGCCGATCAGCAGATTCTTAGCATAGCTCGGACCAGCACGGTGGGCCGGGATAATGGCATAGTCCACGATACGCACATTGCTGCCGTCGACGATCTCGGAGATACGCTCCGGCAGGACCTCGGCGATCGTGTTGGCGATCTTCTCCGATTCCGTGGGGCTTAGTGTGGTGACAGTGACATCAAAGGCGGCGGTGCCGGTTATGACCTTGGTGGTGATCATTTTTCCGAGTTCTTCCGAGGTATACGGCAGCTGCGCCTTTTCGATGATATCCTCCAGGGTCGTTCTGGATTTCAGGATATAAATATAGGTATTGACCAGAGCGTTGGCGGCATTGAGCTCGCCGCCGGAAATGGAGTAGCTCACGGAGCCGATGGAAATGGAGCTGTTGTTTACGTAGAAGGAGGCGGTGGCCTCATAGGTCGGGCTGATAAACAAGGCCGTGACAGCGAACACCGCCGAGGCGACGAGCAGGGCGACCAGAATGATCACAAGCGCGTGCCGCCACATCTCTTTGAACAGCTTCAGCAGATCAATTTCGATTTCGTCATTTTTGTTGCTCATAGTTTCATCCTCTCATATCCGCCTGTTCACTTGAGGACCGTTTTGATGATCGCGTCAAAGTAGTCGGGTTTTTCTTTGATGATCTGCTTTGTCGTCTCTGTGAGGTTCAGCTCCTGCTTGATCTCGTCAAAATAGCCGAGGCTGTCCATGCGGGTGTAGACCAGCCTGCCGATCAGCTTGTGGGCAAGACTGTTGAGCTCCTCGCTGTGGGAGGCCACCTTGAAGCTGGGCGGGACGATCTCCTGGGCGATATAGTACTTATCCTCGCTGGTGGGAGAGATCCCGGCATCGGTATAGCCGTCGCCGATCAGATATCTGCGGATGCTGATGTAGCGGCTGCCGAAGGCGGAGACCATGGCGCTGTCCACAGCGTTCATTTCGCTGGTAGAGACAGCAAAGATATTATGTGCGTAGGGGCCGAGGATGATAAAGCGCTCCGGGTTCTGGGCCTGACGCGACAGGAGCTTCTTGACCTGATTCACGAGATCATCCGCCGAGGTGTAATCGCCGTACATGCCGATCAGCACCACATGGATGTAGTTCTTGTACAGATCCTCAGACGCAGTCTTCACGACCGTACCGGCGGGTATGAAGGTCTCCTCACCGGGCGTAAGCCTCGTAAAAGTATAGTGGAGGGAACCGTTATAGGCATAGTCCTCCCTGTTCAGGCTGAGCTGGCCCTCGATGCCTGAAATCGTGACAGGATTCACGCCCATGTCACCGCCGGTGAGCGGTGCCACATTCTTCCCCTCCACGGAGGTAAGGACGATGCTGACAGGCTCAGCTTCAGCCGGGATCGTTATATCCTGATACGTGATGTAAGGATCAACACCCGCGCGGCCCATGATCGTATAAGTCGACTCCTTGCCGGAGGCCATGTTGACCACCGGAATGCTCAGCTTATACTTGCTCCAGTCCAGACGCGCGAAATCGAGCGCATTTTCAACCGTGCTGCTGAAATCATAGATATCGCACATGTAGGTGTTGATATAGGTCTGCAGCACAAAGGGATAGTTGAGCGAGCCGGAGACTGCGGCAGTCGTATTGTCGCCCCAGCACACGATGCCGGGGACATACTGCTGAACCGTCTCCATCTGCCGGGCGTACTGCTCGTCGATGGCAGATACGGATTCCTGACGCGCCTCGCTCTGCTGGCGCTGCTGCTGCTCATAGATCTTGGAAAGCTCCTCATCATGAGCCCGGTTCTCCGCCTGTATCTGCATCACAAAATAGCCGAGTACGGCGACGACGGCCACAATCAGCAATCCGAGGAAAATATTCAGAATGATTCTTTTCTTTTTTGTGTTTTCCCACATAGGCTTGATTCTCCGCTCTATTCAGTCAATTAAGCGCAAAATACAGAATGTACGCATTCCCACAGGGAATGATCATCCACGATGAATTCAGGAAACGGTTCTCCTTCCTGATAAATGCCTTCTGGCGTAACGGCGGGAAGGACTTCATAGGCATTGAGATTCTCCAGCATTCTGGAGATATTGTCCACAGTCAGATCTGTGCACAGAAATTTTTCTACGGCACGAAAAGCCCGCATCGTAAAGTCCGGATCCTTCGCGGCCAAATCCCTTGCCTGTTCGGTAAAGGCTGTAATATACTGACGGTGACGCGCCATACGACGCAGGTTATCGTCCAGCAGGCTTGTATCCCTGTAGCGCACAAAACGCAGAGCCTGCTCACCGCGCAGTGTGACGGTCGCGCCCTTCTTGAAGCTCTCGCCGAGCACAGGGACATCCTGCTCCAGGATAACAGTAACGCCGCCCACCAGATCGTTTGCGGCCGGGACCACGTCCATGGTAAAGCCGAGGAAGGAGTCGATCGGCACGCCGTACAGAAGATTCTCGGCGGCGAGCCTTGTGTTGTCGCAGCTGTCTTCCTTGCCGGAACCATAAGTATGGGCGAGCGTGATCTGCATTCTTTCGATCCTGCCGGAGGTTGTTTTGACATCGCACATAGCGTCGCGGCAGATCTGGAACGGTGTGACGGTTTTCGCGCTGTGGTCGAAAACGAGAATGATCAGGAAGTCCGCGAGGTTGAAGTTGTAGGGAAGCCCGGAATACTGCTTGCTGTCCTCGGCATAATTATCCGTGCCGATCAGCAGCAGCGAGCTCATATTCCGCTTGAGCGGATAGTCCTTCCCCTGATAGGTGATGGAGGGCCGGTATCGCCGGGCTGCATCCTCCGCGCTTACCAGGCTGGCATCCTGATCCGCTGCGCGTTTCTGAAAGAAAAATACGCCGAACACAATGGCGGCCACGCCGAGCAGTTCTAAAACGAGCAGCAGCAGTTTTTTCTTTTTCATCATGTAACTGACACAAATAAAGGACGGTCTAGCCGTCCTTTATTTGCTGATCATTGTTTGATTCGATTACTTGGCGAGTGCGACAATGACAGAAGAAACACCGGCGCTGACCGGAACTTTGTAGCGGCTGTTGCCAACTGCCTCAAGATCCTTGACAGGGGTCTTCTGGACGTAGCCGTTATCGTACACGACAAAGATAACAGCATCCTCAGGAGCCTCGACAACGATGTAGCCTTCGCCGTCGGCAATGACCATGAAGGAGTCAGAAGGCAGATAGCCCTCGCCCTGAACGGTCTCCAGAGCCTTGTCAACAACGGCTTTCTGCTCGTCGTTCAGATCGGCATTGGGGATGACGGTGATCGTTGCGTCCTTCTTGCCAGGGGTGGCGGCGGCGCTGGTGGTGCCGGGCAGATCGCTGCTCGTTACGTGCTTCACGGGAGAACCGTCTGCAAAAGCAGCAAAGCTCAGGCTGAGAACGATCACGAGCGCCAGAGTAAGCGCAAGCAACTTTTTCATAATGATACCCTCCGAAAAATCCAATTATGCTTGTAAGCATACGCTCTTTCCCGATGGCATTGTCAGGCTTGCCGACGAGAGAAGCATTTCTTACAGCTTTGTGATGGTATAGTACCACAAATAATGATTCAGTGCAATACCCTATGTAAAAAATATTTGTACAAATATTTAATTCTCGTTACAGATTTCCTCCGGCGAATTTGCCGAGGGCGTATTTTGGGGGTTACATAATTTGCGAACGGCCGTTTTGCGATCAGTGTCTGTTTCTGCCCCAGAAGGTGTTGTAGCGGTCGGGCTTCCACTCCGGCTTTACATCCTTCACCGCCTCGGCTGCCGTGATGACAGCGTCGCCGTTGTCGATGTCGATGAGGGTGTAGCGGTCATTGCCCATGCCGAGCTCCTTCATATAGCTGAGCTGGCGGAGGCCGTGACGGCTCTCGACACGCTCGACCAGGGCCTTGCCGCCGCCGTCGGGCAGGCTGTAGATGAGATCCATGCAGGCGTTGTCCACAGCCAGGATGTCCAGCGAGGCCAGGATGCCGATGTCGGGCGTGACGACGGGGGTGGCGCCGGGGCCTGCGCAGTCGCAGTCGACGGACATGTTGCGCATGGTGTTGATGTAGCAGACATGGGGCGCAAAGTGGTCGATAGTGGCTTTGGTGCTCTCACTGATGCGCTCCATCAGCTCTTCCTCCGCGATGCTCCACATATTGTCGGAGCCGACGGCGGTGTGGATCCCCTTCTTGCCGATGCGGCCGTCGGCACAGCCGATGCCGATGTTCTTGTTGCTGCCGCCGAAACCGCCCATCACGTGGCCCTTGAAATGGGTCAGCACCAGAAGGGAATCGTAGTTGAGCATGCTCTTGCCCACATGCATCTCCTTAAACCACTTGCCGCCCTTGACGGGGAGCGTAGTCACGCCCTCGGCGTCGGTGATGTCCACGGGGCAGAAGGTCCAGCCGTTGATGTCCAGGGTCTTGCGGTGGGCCTCGGTGGTGTAGCGGCTGCCCTCGTAGTAGGTGTTGGTTTCGATGATGGTCGCGTCGGGAAGGCGCTGCTCAATGAGCTCCTTGACCCAGGGGCGCGGAATGATGTTCGGGCCCTCGGCCTCGCCGGTGTGCAGTTTGATGGCCACCTTGCCGGTCAGGACGCTGCTTACCTTATCATAGATCTTCTTCATGCCCGCCTCGGACAGGTCGCGGGTGAAGAACACCACGGAGCTGTCGCCGGTGCGCTCGTCAAAGGGGACGTATTTATTGCCGTTCTTGCCGGGGATGGGGGTGTTGCTCATTGTGTTTCCTCCTTCAGTAAAGCATGCAGTGTGTTTGGCCGTTTCTTTCTATGACAGTACTTTACCACTGTTCTGACGTGGTGTCAACGAATAATTTATGAATGCAAAAACGCTGTCTCGGGCGGAAGACCGTGTTTCGGGACAGCGTTCTTATTCACTATTTTACTTTTTCTTTCTGCCGAAGATGCCGCGGCCCGCGTCGCCGTCGAGCTCGCCCATGGAGGCGGCAAACTGGCGCAGCAGCTCCTTTTGGGAGCCGGTCAGGTTTTTCGGAACCTTGATGGAGACAGTGACAAACTGGTCTCCCCTGCCCGAGCCTCTCAGATACGGGATGCCTTTGCCGCGAAGGCGGAACACCGCGCCGGGCTGGGTGCCCTCGGGGATGGTGAGCTTGACCTTGCCGTCGAGGGTGGGGACCTCCACCTCGGCGCCGAGGGCGGCCTGGGCATAGCTGATCTCCTGGTCGAGGAGGACGGAGGTGCCGTCGCGCTCGAATCTTGCATGCGGGCGCACGATGACGCTCACCAGCAGATCGCCCGCGGGGCCGCCGTTTACGCCGGCGTTGCCGCCGCCCGGCTTGGAGATGGTCTGGCCGTCGTCGATGCCGGCGGGGATGTTGACCTCCACCTTGTGCTGGCGGCGTACGGCGCCCATGCCCCGGCAGGTCTTGCAGGGCTGGTGGATGATCTTGCCGGTGCCGCGGCACTTGGAGCACTGGGTGCTCGACTGCATCATGCCGAAGGGCGTGCGCTGGTTGACGGTGACGGAGCCGGTGCCTTTGCAGTCGGGGCAGATCTCCGGCGTGGTGCCGGGTGCGCAGCCGGTGCCCTTGCAGTCTGTGCATGCCTCCACCTTGGCCACCGTGACCTCCTTCTTGCAGCCGAAGGCGGCCTCCTCAAAGCTGATGTTCACGGTGGCACGGACACTCTCTCCCCGGCGCGGCGCGTTGGGATTGGAACGGGTCGAGCCGCCGAAGCCGCCGAAGATGTCGCTGAAAATGTCGCCGAAGCCGCCGAAACCGCCGAAGCCGTCAAAGCCGTCAAAGCCGCCCGCGCCGAAGCCCGCGTTGGGGTCGAAGGCGGCATGGCCGTACTGGTCGTACTTCTTGCGCTTTTCCTCGTCGGAGAGGATCTCGTAGGCCTCGTTTGCCTCCTTGAAGCGCTCCTCGCAGGCCTTGTCGCCCGGGTGCAGGTCGGGGTGGTTTTCCTTGGTCAGCTTTCTGTATGCTTTTTTGATCTCATCGGCTGTGGCGTCCTTCTTGACGCCCAGTACCTCGTAATAATCTCTTTTTTCAGCCATCGAAATCTCCTAAAAACAATAGTCTGTAGACAGCCGTATGAGGCGGAGTGATTCTGCTCCGCCTCAGGCTGTAATTGCACGCGCTGAACTTGTCATTCAGAGCGAAGCGAAGAATCTTTGCTTCCCTCATTTGTTTGGGAAATGATCCTTCGCTGACGCTCAGGATGACAGCCGCTGCTGTCAATGGATGGATTACTTGTTGTCGTCGTCCACGACGGTGTAGTCGGCGTCGTAGTAATCCTGGCCGCCCTGGCTGCCGCCGGGGTTGGGGCCGGCCTGGCTGGGATCGAAGCCCGCGCCGGGCTGGCCGCCCTGGGCCTGGTAGAGCTTCTCGCTGATCTTGTAGAAGACCTGCTTGAGCTCCTCGGTGGCGTTCTTGATGGCATCGGAATCGGTGCCGGTCAGGGCGTTCTTGAGGTTCTGGAGCTTGGCCTCGGCCTCGCTCTTGTCGGCGGGATCGAGCTTGTCGCCCATTTCGTTGAGGGTCTTCTCGATCTGGTAGGCCATCTGGTCGCCCTCGTTGCGGGTGTCGACCTCTTCCTTGCGCTTCTTGTCCTCAGCCGCGTACATCTCGGCCTCCTTGACGGCCTTGTCGATGTCCTCCTTGGACATGTTGGAGGAGGCGGTAATGGTGATATGCTGCTCTTTGCCGGTGCCGAGATCCTTGGCGGAGACGTTCACGATGCCGTTTGCGTCAATGTCGAAGGTGACCTCGATCTGCGGCACGCCGCGGCGCGCCGGAGCGATGCCGTCCAGGTGGAAGCGGCCCAGGCTCTTGTTGTAGGCCGCCATCTCGCGCTCGCCCTGCAGGACGTTGACCTCAACGGAGGTCTGGTTGTCGGCTGCGGTGGAGAAGACCTGGCTCTTGCGGGTGGGGATGGTGGTGTTGCGCTCGATGAGTCTGGTGCACACGCCGCCCAGGGTCTCGATGCCGAGGGACAGAGGCGCGACATCCAGCAGGACGATGTCCTTCACGTCGCCCTTGAGAACGCCGCCCTGGATGGCAGCGCCGATGGCCACGCACTCGTCGGGGTTGATGCCCTTGAAGCCTTCCTTGCCGGTGAGGGACTTGACCATGTCCTGCACGGCGGGGATACGGCTGGAGCCGCCGACCAGCAGGACCTTGGTGATGTCGCTGGGCTGGAGGCCGGAGTCGGACAGGGCCTGCTTGACGGGGCCCGCGGTCTTCTCGACCAGGTGATGAGTCAGCTCGTTGAACTTGGCGCGGGTCAGGGTGACGTCCAGGTGCTTGGGGCCGGTGGCATCGGCGGTGATGTAAGGCAGATTGATGTTGGAGGTGGTCACGCCGCTCAGCTCGATCTTGGCCTTCTCGGCGGCCTCGCGCAGGCGCTGCATGGCGACCTTGTCGGTGGACAGATCAATGCCCTCGGTCTTCTTGAACTCGCTCACGAGGTAATCGGTGATGCAGGCGTCGAAGTCGTCGCCGCCGAGGCGGTTGTTGCCGGCGGTAGCCAGGACCTCGATGACGCCGTCGCCGATCTCCAGCACGGACACGTCGAAGGTGCCGCCGCCGAGGTCGTAGACCATGATCTTCTGATCGGTCTCTTTATCCAGACCGTAGGCCAGAGCGGCCGCGGTCGGCTCGTTGATGATGCGCTTGACCTCAAGGCCCGCGATCTTGCCCGCGTCCTTGGTGGCCTGGCGCTGGGCGTCGGTGAAGTAGGCGGGAACGGTGATGACGGCCTCGGTGACGGTCTGGCCCAGATAAGCCTCGGCGTCGGCCTTCAGCTTCTGCAGGACCATCGCGGAAATTTCCTGCGGGGTGTAGGACTTGCCGTCCACGGTCACGCGGTAGTTGGAGCCCATCTCGCGCTTGATGGAGGAGATGGTGCGGTCGGGGTTGGTGACGGCCTGGCGCTTGGCGACCTGGCCGACCATGCGCTCGCCGGTCTTGGCGAAGGCCACGACGGAAGGCGTGGTGCGCGCGCCCTCGGCATTGGTGATGACGACGGGTTCGCCGCCCTCAAGCACGGCGACGCAGCTGTTGGTGGTGCCCAAATCTATACCGATAATTTTACTCATTTTTGTTTCCTCCTGTATATGTGATATATTTTTTAACTATTTTAATATCTTAACGGGTTTTGCCCGGTAAGTGCGGATTGATTGCTTTTTGCAGCGATTCAGTTTTTCGTGCCATCCTGAGCGTAAGCGAAGGATCTTTTGGGAAAGCGATGAACGATAATAAGATTCTTCGTCACTTGATGAACAAGGAATGTCACGCGTTTCTCGCGCGTCAAAATGTTCCTCAGAATGACAGAGAGCAATAACTCAATTTGCTACCTTGACCATGGCGAAGCGGACCACCTTGTCGCCCAGCATGAAGCCCTGCTGGAAGACCTCCACGATCTCGTTCTCACCCTTTTCCTCGTCGTCCACGTGCATGACCGCGTTGTGGAAGGCGGGGTCGAATTTCTTGCCGAGGCAGTCCATCTCGGTCACGCCCAGCTTCTCCATGGTTGCCCTGAACTGGGCCATGATCATCTCGACGCCCTTCTTGTAGGCCTCATCCTCGGTGGGCTGGTTGAGGGCGCGGACCAGGTTGTCGTACACCGGCAGGAAGCTTATCAGGGTGTTGGCCCGGACATCGGCGTAGATGGCGTCCTTTTCCTTCTGGGTGCGCTTGCGGAAGTTGTCGTACTCGGCGCACAGACGCAGGTACTTGTCGTTCATGGCGGCAAGCTCGTCGGTCTTGGGCTTTGCCTCCTCGGGCTTTTCCGCTTCCTTCTCTTCGGGCTTTGCCTCCGTCTCGGGGGCCGCCTTTTCTTCTTCCTCTACGGTCTCTTCCGAAGCTTCCCCGGTCTTTTCTTCCTTGACCTCTTCGGCCTCGGTCTGCTTCTTCTTACTCATTTCCTGTATCTCCCTTGATGATCAGTTTATTGTGCATGCCCTCCGGCGGCGCTTCCCCGCTGCCGAGCCTTCTTGAAAGGCCGGCTGCCAGGATGGAGAGCTTGGCGGCCACGGCGGAGTAATCCATGCGCGTCGGCCCGACCACGCCGATCATGCCTTTGGTATTGTCACCCGCGTCATAGGTCGCGATGACGACGCTGGAATCCTTGAGCTCCTCGGCCACGTTCTCCGGGCCGATGAGGACCTTGATCTCCCCCGCCGCGTCCATACTCTCGTTCGGCGGGAGGATGTAGCCGCCGCCGGACAGGTAGCCCATCAGGCGGTGGGCCTTGTCAGGATCGCGGAACTCCGGCTGGCTCAAAAGCCTGTTCTCGCCGCTGATGGAGGCCGTTGGGGTCTGGGCCTCGGTGAGCACCTCGATGGCGAAGGCCGCGATGACGGAGGTGACGCCCATGGTGTCGTCCGCCGCCCTTTCGGTCGAGTTTATCAGCAGCGGGGTAACGGCCTCCTCGGTGATGCCGGTAAAGCCGGAATTGAAGAGAGCGGAAAGGCGCTGCACCAGCTTCTGGTCCACCGACACCGGGAGTTTTACAAGCTTGTTCTTCACCGTGTTGTCGCTGAGCATGACCACGATGATGAAGGTGTTGGCGTCGACGTAGATGATATCGAAGCGCTTGATGGTCACCGCCGTGCGGGTGGTGAGGGCCAGGGCCGGATAATCCGTGAGCTGGGAGGCAAGTCTGCTGACATCGCTGATGGTGTCGTCCAGCTCCCGCAGCTTCTGGTTCATGCGGCGGTTGATGTCCTCGGTCTCCTCCAGGCTCAGGCGCTGCTTTTCCATGAGCTCGTTGACGTACATGCGGTAGCCCATGGGGGTCGGGACGCGGCCCGCGGAGGTATGGGGCTGTTCGAGATACCCGAGGCTCACTAGCTCGGCAAGCTCGTTGCGGATGGTGGCGGAGGAGCAGCCGAGCCCCGCCTTGGAGGCGATGGCCTTGCTGCCCACCGGCTCTGCCGTGCGGACATATTCGTCGATCACGGCTGCCAGTATTTTCTTTTTGCGTTCAGAAATCATTTTCACATCCGCCTGCCCAAATTAGCACTCTCGGCTTTCGACTGTTGGCACTCTTTCCTTTCGAGTGCTAATATAGCATTCCTCTCCCGCTTTGTCAAGCCTTCCCCGCTCGCCGCGCAGAAAATTCACATTTTGTACAAATGCATTTTTCCTTTTTCTGTATTTACAAGTTTCAATTTATGAAGTATTATAGTGACAAAGGAAAATTTATTAAAATACACTATAAAGGAGGATTTGTCAATGCTTGAATCCATGCTTGAAAAACACTTCAGCGACGTATACAATAAGTTCAAGCTCCAGTTTTACCGCCGCGTGTTCGAGCTGGTGCGGGAACGGGACGGCTCCCTGTCCGCGATGGAGGCATTCTCCCTCGAGGTCATCTACATGCTGGGCGAGCCGACGGTCAGCCAGTTTGCGGATTTTCTGAACATTTCCCAGTCAAACGCCACCTATAAAGTCAATAACCTCATCAAAAAGGGCTATCTGGAACGCCAGAACTCCATCGTCGACCGGCGCGAGTATCATCTGATCCTCTCGGAAAAATACTATACATATATGAATCTCTACGCAAACTACGAGATGACAGTCATGCGCCGGGTGCTCGAGCGCTTCCCCGAGGAAGACGTCGCTGTCTTTGACCGGATTTTGCAGGTCATGTCGTCCGAACTCATGCCCGAGTGCAAATAAAATTTGTATCATACACAGGAGGTACTTCCCATGAGCAAAGCGGAAACCGGGCTGAAGCTCAACTATAAGCGCACCTTTCTCATCGGCTTCGCCTTCTTCGGCATCCTGCTTTTGTGGCAGGTGTACGACTCCTGGTGCCCCACATTTCTGACGGACATCTTCGCAAGGCGCATGTACGGCCTGTCCTCGGCTCAGCTCAAGGCGGGCGACCCGGCCAAGATCCTGAACGTGCAGTGGCTGGTGGGCATCATCATGGCCTGCGACAACCTGGCCGCCCTGATCCTGCTGCCCATCTTCGGAAACCTCTCCGACAAGACGCACACCCCCATCGGCAAGCGCATGCCCTACATTCTGACGGGCACCTTCGTCTCCGCCGTGGCCTTCCCCTTCATCCCCTTCTTCTTTCACCACAACAACATCCTCGGCATGGTGATCCTGATGGGGATCGTGCTGATGTTCATGATGATGTACCGCAACCCCGCCGTCGCCCTCATGCCGGACATCACACCGAAGCCCCTGCGGGCCAGGGCAAACGGCATCATCAACATCATGGGCTACCTCGGCGGCGCCTTTGCCACGGTGCTCGGCATCTTCCTCAAGCTCTCCGACTACATCAACGCCGCCGACGAGGCGCGCAAGATCTGGACCATCGAGCTGCCGTTTCTCATTGCGTCGGTGCTGATGGTGATTTCCGCGCTGGTGCTGTTCTTCACGATCCGGGAAAACGAGATCCATGATGAGATGAAGGAGCAGATGGCCGAGGGCGAGCGCCTCGCCGCCATCGAAACCCCGGTGGACGACGACAAACCCATGTCCAGGGCCAACAGGACCATGCTGCTTGCGATCCTGGGCGCGGAGTTTCTGTGGTTCATGTCGGATAACGCCATTGGCACCTACATCGGCAACTACGTTATCTACTATTTAAATTCCGTTTCAAGTGCGACCATGGTGCTGACCATCGCGGGCGGGCTTGCCTCTGTCGTGGGCTTTGCCATCGCGGGCGGCATTGCCGATAAGATCGGGCGCAAGTGGACCATCTCCTGCGGCCTCGGCATCACGTTCGTGGCCCTCATCATCATGTGCACAGTGGCCCCCACAGGCGTCACCGCTCCCAACGCTGCCCACGGGGAGTTCACCTTCCCGACCATCCTGTATGTGGTCTGGGCCATCAAGGGCTTCGGCATGGCGCTGGTGCACAACTGCTCCTTCCCCATGGTGGTGGAGCTGTGCTCGTCGAAGAAGATCGGCAAATTCACCGGCTACTACTACGCCGCCTCCATGTCCGCCCAGACGGTCACGCCCATCCTGCTGGGCCTGATGTTCAACCGCACCGGCGCCTGGCGCACCCTGCCGGTCTACTCCTGCACGCTGACGGTGCTGTCCTTCATCGTGTTCACCGCGCTTGTCAAGAACATCAAGGCGCGCAAGGTGGAGAACGTGGTTGGTCTGGAAGCGCTGGATGGGGATTGATTACAGCAGTAATATAGAGTTTTTCCGAGGCGCATGTCCTCGGAAAAACGGTTTTAAATCCTAAGTTTGGAAAATACAGGTTATTGAGGTGTCCATGATGAATGAAAACTTCTCCTCTAAAATCAAAAAAGCCGCCGTGATCGGCGGATGTACCGCAGCGGCGGCGGGGCTGCCGGTGTTCCTGCTGGCCCCCGGCAAGGCCACCAAGCGGCAGAAGGCCCCCTTCTACGGGCGGAGCTTCGCCCACCGCGGCCTGCATACCGAGGATAAGAGCGTGCCGGAAAATTCGTTGGAGGCCTTTCGTCTCGCGGGCCGCGCGGGCTACGGCGTGGAGCTGGACGTGCAGCTGACGAAGGACGGGCAGGTGGTGGTCTTCCATGACGACACCCTGGACCGCGTCTGCGGCGTGCCCGGAAAGCTTGAGGAGAAGAGCTACGACGAATTAAAGCTTCTGTCCCTGTGCGGCACCAACCAGCGCATCCCCCTGCTGACCGAGGTGCTGGAGGTCTATCAGGGCCGCGGGCCGCTGCTGGTGGAGCTGAAAACCGGCAGCCGCAACCGGGAGCTGTGCGAAAAAACCTACGCCATCCTCTCCGACTACCCCGGCGAGGTGTGCATCGAGAGCTTCAACCCCTTCATCGTGCGCTGGTTCAGACTGCACGCCAAGGACATCGTGCGCGGGCAGCTCGCCACCTGGCCGAAGGACTACGGCGACGCTGTCTCCCGGGGCAACGCCTTCCTCCTTAGCCGCTGTCTGCTGAACTTTCTGGCCCGGCCCCAGTTCATCGCCTACCGTACCGGCATCCGCCCGCTCGGTGTGCAGCTTTCTGAGGCGCTGGGCGCGATGAATTTCGTCTGGACCGCCCGCAACGAGCGCGCCGAGCGCGGCCGCGACGCGGTGATTTTCGAGTTCTACCGCCCGCAGCTTCGGATCAAGTAAACGCATTGAAGTACGCTGCGGCTCTTGAATATTTAGCAAGCAAAGGAACCGATTGATACCATTTGGCCCCCTTGCCTAAAGGGGGCTGGCACCAGTGTCGCAACACTGGTGACTGGGGGATACAGTTTTAGCGAGCCGCTCAAAAAACGCGCATTTTTGTATCCCTCCGTCAGCTCGCAAGCTCGCTGCCACCTCCCTTTAGGCAAGGGAGGCACAGTTTCCCGTCTACCTGCGCATCATAAACATATCACACGAATAAATCATGGGCGAATACGTATTGCACACGCTGTACGTATTCGCCCATATATTATGTAAACTTTTAGATTCCACCGCACGGGTCGATCAGGGCACTGCGCCCTTTACGGGTGGATCGACCCTTACGGAGAAAGCGAGGGTTTCATCCTTATTTCTCGGTCTTCTCTTCGGCTTTCTTTTTTGCCTTCTTCTCAGCCTTGTCTTCGGCCTTATCCTCGCTCTTTTCTTCAGCCTTTTCCTCTTCGTCCTCGTCGTCGAACAGGTCCTCGGGAAGAACGGTCATGAGGTCTTCCTTGGTGGGGTTTTCGAGCTTTGCGACACGGTTGGACTGGCGGACGATCATGTCCTCAAAGCAGTTGCGCACATCGCGGCCGTTGCCGAAGTTGTCACTGCGGTTTTCGTACAGATCGACAAACGCCTCCAGCGCCGCCTTGTCAGCTTCCTCCGTGAGGGTGTAGCCGTTCTTTTTGCAGCGGATGCGGAACATCTCCATGAGCTGGTCGCCGTTGTAGTCCGGGAAGAAAATGTACTTGTTGAAGCGGGACTCGAGGCCGGGGTTGGAGTTGATGAACTTCTCCATGGGGCCGGTGTAGCCTGCGACAATGACGATGAGCTCGTCGCGGTGGTCCTCCATGGCCTTGAGGATGGTCTCGATGGCCTCGCGGCCGAAGTCGTTCTCGCCGCCGGAGGACAGGGAGTAGGCCTCGTCAATGAACAGCACGCCGCCGATGGCCTTCTTGATGACCTCCTGGGTCTTGAGAGCGGTCTGGCCCACGTAGCCCGCGACCAGACCGGAGCGGTCCACCTCCACAAGCTGGCCCTTCTCCAGCACGCCGATGGCGGCGTAGAGGCCGGAGACGATGCGGGCCACCGTGGTCTTGCCGGTGCCGGGATTTCCCAGGAAAACCATGTGCAGGCTCATGGGCGGTACGGGCAGGTCGTTTGCCTCGCGGAGCTTGCGCACCTTCATGAGGTTTACGAGGTTCTTGATGTCGCGCTTGACCTCGTCGAGGCCGACAAGCTCGTTGAGCTCGGCCATGAGGGTGTCAAAGTCTGGCTTGGGCTCCTCTTTCTTCTCCTCCGTCTTGGCAGCGGTGTCGCCGCCGGAAGTCTGGGTGCGCACCTTGTTTTTCTCGATGAAGCTGGGCTCGCCGCTGGTGACGAACTCCAGGGGGTTGAGCGGCTCCTTGCTCTTGCGCACGCCGGTGGTGTCACAGATGGCGTTGAGCTTGTCGGTGCACTCGGTGATGAAGGCGGCCTCCTCGTAGGTCACGTCGTCGTCCACCGCGGCAAGGTACAGGAGGATATTGGTCAGCATCCGGATAAAGGTGCGGGATGCCTCGGTGCCGCGCTTTGCGTCACTCTCGGCAAGGTTCCAGTAGAACACCGGGGGCAGGAAGACCTCCCCCTCCACAATGGAGTTTGTCAGCGACCACAGCAGCCACTTCGGCTGGGGCTGGCCGCGGGAATAGAGCTGGTTTGCCATATCCACATGGCGCTGGGTGATGCCGCTGCCGCGGCTCCAGAGATTGAGGGCGCAGCGGGTCATGAACTCGTCAAGCTCCTTGGCCATAGACGAGCCGCCGAGGCGGTAAAAGGCGTCGGTATTGGCGGTATAGATTTTGTGAAACTCTTCCGGAGTCCGGGTCCAGGTGGTGGGCATGGCAGTACGCTCCTTTTTTCTTTCTCGTAAAGAGTATTATAGTATCATTTCCCGCTGTGTGCAAGAGCTTTGTCCGCCCGACATGAAAAAATGCCGCGCTCCGATCCGGGGCGCGGCTGGATTGCAAAGAAGGCACACTTCATGTCATTGCGAACCAGTGACCGATGTCACTGGTGTGGCAATCCGTATCCCCCGAAAACAGCATGTTTTTTCAACATTGTGCCGGAGAACGGATTCCCACGCCAGTGTTGCGACACTGGCTCGGAATGACGCTCTATTTAATGGAATGCCACCGGGCGCCTCAGTACCCCAGCAGGCCGGGGAGGAAGGCGGTGAGGGCGGGCCAGACGCTGATGGCGATCAGAACGATGACGTTGCAGGCCACATACGGCGCCGCGCCCTTGAAAATGTCGATGATGGGCATGCGGTTTATCTTGTTGCAGGCGTTGAGGCACATGCCGACCGGCGGGGTCACGAGGCCGATGGCAAGGCCCGTGATCATCATGGCGCCGAACTGCAGGGCGGTAAAGCCGTAGTGCTCCATGACCGGCAGCATGATGGGCGTGAGCAGGAGGATGGCGGGGCTAACGTCGATGAAGGTGCCGATGATGAGGATCAGCACGTCAAACAGCAGCGCCACACCCACGCGGGACAGGTTCATGCTCATGAAGAAGTTCGCCACGATATCGGGCACCTTCTGGATGGTCAGGATCCAAGTGAAAATCTGGGTGAAGCCGATGATGATCATGACCGAAGAGGAGGAGATGAGCGTCTTCTTGAGAGCCTTCCACACGTCCTTCCAGGTGAGCTCGCGGTAGAGGAAGAAGCCGACGAGCATGCTGTAGAGAACCGCCACGCCCGCGCTCTCGCTTGCGGTGCAGACGCCGCCGGAGACGCAGATGATGATGAACAGCGGCATCAGCAGCGCCGGGATACCCTCGAACATGGCACGCCAGAAGCGCTTGGAGGAGAAGGGCTCACGCACGGGGTGCCAGCCCTTTTTATGGCTGATCCAGAAGACCAGGAAAAGCTGGCTCAGGCCGATGAGAATGCCCGGCACCGCGCCCGCCATAAAGAGTGCGCCGATGGAGGCGCCCGACACCATGGCGTAGACGACCATGGGCGTCGAGGGCGGGATGATCATGCCCATGGTGGAGGATGCCACCGTGATGCCCGCGGAGGCGGACTTGGGATAGCCCTTTTCCTCCATGGCGGGGATGAGGATGCTGCCGAGGGCGGAGGTGTCCGCCACCGAGGAACCGGAGATGCCGCCGAAAATCATGGAGGCCACGATGTTCACTTCGCCGAGGCCGCCGTGGATGGGGCGCAGGATCTCCATGCAGAAGTTGATGATGCGCTTGGTGATGCCGCCGGTGTTCATGAGTTCGCCCGCCAGCATAAAGAGGGGCATGGCGATCATGAGCTCACTGTAGACGCCGTTCCAGATGCGCTGGGGCATCATGCTCAGAAACATCGGCTTTGCCGCCGACAGGTAGCTGATGCAGCTTGCGCCGATGGAGAAGGCAAGCGGCACGCCGATGGCCGCAAATACGATCAGGCCGATCAGAAGAAATACAATAGCCATACTTTACATCCTCCCTCAGTCGTGCATCTGGTCCAGCGGAATGTCTTTCACTTCAAACTCGCTCAGCGGGGCGCGCACCGTCTCGACCATCTTGATGAGGATGCACAGGATGCAGATCACGCCGCACACCGGCATGATGCCGTAGATGAAGGACATGGGGATCTCCATGCCCTGGCTGATCTGCTTGCCCATTTTCGCGGTGTACTGCCAGGAGTAGCGGACGAACAGGAAGTCCACCACCAGCATGACGAGGTAGTTGAAGAGACTGACCCAGCGCTTGACGGCGGGTTTAAACTTGTCGTAGAGGATGTTGATGCTCACATGCTCGTTTTTCAGCACGTTGAGCCCCAGACCCCAGAAGGTGGTGAACGCAAAGAGCACCACGTTAAACTCGGACACGGACTTCCAGCTCAGGGAGAAGCAGTAGCGCATGATGACCGTGAAGATCACCAGCACCGCCAGCAGACCCATCGCCGCGGCCCCGACACCGAAGTAGATTTTCTCAATAACAGAGCCGATTTTTTTCATCTATAAACCTTCTCTTTCAAAAAATCGGGTCAGGGCGGAGGCCCCAACCCGATAACATAAGATTCGATTACTTTGCCGCGGCAACGATGGCGAGCATCTCGTCCATCTCTTCTTGGGTGCAGATGCCCTCGTCGACCATCTGCTTGTAGACGGGCTGGCAGGCATCCTGGAAGGCCTTGAGCTCTTCCTCGGTGGGGATGTAAACCTCGGCGCCGCTGTCGATGATGGTCTGCTTGGCAGCATCGCTGTTCTCGTCGATCAGCTGGTCGTTGTACTCGCCCATCTCGGTGGCGCACTCGGCGATGATGGTGCGGAACTCTTCGGGCAGGCTGTTCCACCAGTCAGCGTTGACGTAGAAGGGATCGGGGTGGAACTGGTAGTTGACCTGGGTGAAGTACTTCTGGACTTCGTAGAACTTCATGCCCATGACGTTGACCCAGGGGTTCTCCTGGCCGTCGGCAATGCCGGTCTTGAGGCCCATGTAGAGGTCAGCGTAAGGAATGGTGGTGGTGGTGGCGCCGAGGGCAATGAAGGTCATGTCGATGGTCTTCATGCCGTTGGTGCGCATCTTGAGGCCCTGCAGGTCCTCAGGCTTGGTGATGGGGTGCTTGTTGTTGGAGAACTGACGGTAGCCGCCGGCGTCGCAGAGGTTGATGATGACGGTGCCGGTGGTCTCCTCGGCCTCAGCGCAGACCTTCTTGGCCAGGTCGGACTGGAGCAGAGCGGTCACTTCCGCGCGGGTGTTGGTGAGGAAGGGGGCGGTGAACATGAGAAGGCGGGGGCTGAAGTCAAACTGGCCGCCGCGCATGCCCTGGGTAACACCCTGGACAACCTGCTCGAGCATTTCCTTCTCGGTGCCGAGCTGGCCGTTGCCAAAGACGGAGACGGTCACATGGCCGTTGGTTTTCTCGGCGACGTCTGCAGCAAACTTCTCCATGGAGACATAGCGGGGATTGCCTTCGGGCTGGGCATGACCGACGATCATCTCAAAATTGCCGAGGTCGGCATAGGGATCATCGGCGGCGAATGCGGCGCTGCCGAGGGACAGCAGCATCATGGTTACCAACAGAATCGCCAGCAGTTTTTTCATTTGGGGAATCCTCCTTCATTTTTTCTTTTGTCGTGACGCTTTGGACGTCTTTGTCTGAATTATACCATATGCCCTTCCCCTGTTCAATACCTTATACGGGCATACTACGGTCCTTTTTCGGACTTCTATTTCTATATATAGTATTTCACAGAATCTTCTCCACACCGTACATACTCTCAAGAAGCTCGTAAATTGGCCGCCACAGGCGGTCGGCGGTCCAGAGGCTGATGCCGCCGAGGCCGTACTCCCCCACAAGCCTCAGCCGCGCGCGGATGCTTCTCGCGTCCTCGAACCACACCACATGGCGGCGGTTTGAGGCGTCGGTGTAGTGGAAGTACGGCGCCTCGGCGGTACTGTCGTACCAGATCTCGGCCCAGCGGGAGGCGGCCAGCTCCTGGGCGCCCGCATTCGACAGCACCCGCGCCGCCGTCCCCTGCTTCCAGGGCAGCGTCCAGTCGTAGGCGTAGTTGGAAAAGCCCATGAGGATCTTGCCCGCGGGCATGGCCGTGACGGCGTAATCCAGCACGCGGCGGATGCGGTCCACCGGCGACACCGCCTGCGGCGCGCCGTAGGTGTAGCCCCACTCATATGAGTGGGGGTTGATAACACACACTTTTTCGACTTGAAATTGAAAAAAGCCTTGATTTTCAACGGTTTCCGGCATTTGCGCCATGATGCGCCACTCACCCCTGAGTGGTGTTTCTTAGCACAAAATCATCATTTTAAATATGTATTCCGGCGTCAAGCAGCTTTAATTAGAAGTTTGAGTGACTTCTTCCGCAACGGCAACAGCAAGATCATAAAGCTTTTCCTGCATATCTGAGAAGCGAAAATAGACTTCCATGTGTTCGGGATCGTGGTACACGATCCGGTCAAGCAGTTCCGTTACGATCTCGCGATCTAGGCGCTGAATGGTGCTATAGGCTTCAAAGAATTTCACAAATTCATCGTCCTGCCTGCGGCTTTTCTCCAGCTCGGACATGCTCTTTCGGTTGTTCTGGATACTAGCCTCCTGCTCTTCGATCTCGGCGTCATACTTCTTAGCAAAGCGAATGTAGTCATCCTGTGTGATCAAACCGCTTGCGTAATCGTCGTATACCTTGAACTTTGCTTCCGTAAGCCTTTTCTTCTCGCGCTCGGCTTTCTGAATTGCGACGGCGTATTCATTGGAGATTGATCCCCACTTCTGGTTTTTTACACAATCCAGCACCGCTTTTGCGTCGACCATCTCACGGATCTGCTGCTGTAATACGTTCAGTATCATCGTGTGTATTCTTTCCTCAGTGACCGAAACACATTGGCATTTTTCCGGCGCTCTTGTCCGTGTCGGGCAGCGAAAACGGACATACCCATTACTTACTACACGATTCATGCAATGCCCGCAACTGCCACAAATAATATAGCCGGAAAGAATATGGACTTTCTCCTTTTGGGGCGCGGTTCTTGTGTGCCGGGCAAAACGCTCATGAGCAAGAGCAAAGACATCATCTGAGATAATCGCCTCATGCGTACCTTCAACAACAGTCCATTCCTCTTCTTTCGTTTCCACGGTCTTTTTTGAGCGGTAGGAGATGCTTTTGTGTTTCCCCTGAACCATGTTTCCAATATACACTTCATTCTTCAAAATCGTGTTTATGGTCGTTATAGCCCAGGATTTTGTTTTAGGATAATTCCGCGCGTGCGTGATAAAGCTTTTTGCGCCTTTTTGCACCTGATACTCGCCCGGTGTCATGATGTGCAGTTCGTTCATTTTCTTTGCTATGCGTGCGACGGGCATACCGCCCACATACAGTTCAAAGATTAAACGCACAATATCAGCCTCTTCCGGGTCTATGACCAGCCTGTGGTGGTTTTCGGGGTCTTTCTGATACCCAAAGGGCGCATAGTTCCCGATAAATTCACCGCGTCCCTGCTTCATGGCAAGGGTAGACTTGATCTTGATAGATAGCTGACGGATATAGTCATCGTTTACAATATTGGAAAAGGAAACAATGGCGCTGCAATACCCTCGCGGATCTCTTACGCTGTCCAGGTTGTTCAGGACTGAGATCACGCGAATACCCTTTTGCGGGAAGTAGTCCTCCATCAGTCGGCCAAGCTCCGGGTAGTTTCGCCCAAGACGGGAATTGTCTTTGAAGATAACGCAATTGATGATCCCCGCTTCTATGTCCCGGATCATGTCCTGATAGCGGGGCCGATTGAAGGTGCCTCCGCCGTATCCGTCGTCAGAGTATACCGTTACAGATGCGATGTTTTCTCCCTGCCGCCGAAGATACTCAAGATGGTTTTGGTTGATCTCATGCTGGTTCTGTATGCTGTCGCTTTCCGGCTTATCCCCGTCCTCTTTGCTGAGACGGTTATATTCCCCAACCCTCCATTCTTTTTTCTCAAATTCATCTATCTCTCTTTTGTTGTTCTGCACAAAGGTCATATTTTTCCTTTCCGCCGAAAACAAGGTAGAAATAGTATAACCCTATACTATTATTATACCACACACGAAAAACGTGTCAAATTTTCGCGCTTTTTATGTAGTATTTGCTCATTATTCTTATCATTAAGTCTTGCAGGCTCGGCCTGTCCTGCGCATAGTGGACAACCACTGTCAAGCCGTCGCTGAGCTGAATACTCCGGGCTTTTTCCGTACTGCACACTTGATCCATATCATCGCCTCCCATACCAGCTTATGAACGACAGTACACAGATTATATTTTGATTGTGGAAATCCGTTTCACTGTGAAACGGATTTTTGACTTGATATGACAAAATCCGCACTCTCATGTAGTGCGGATCAGGGGTATCACGATTTATTCAAAGGCGAAAACAGACGGCGGCGGGGCGGGCCGCTCCGTAGGATATGTTTATTCGTGCCTCCCTCCATGCTTATGGCGGGACGTTTGACTCTGTGACGTGCCATCAACGTAAGTATCATTATACCTGCTTGCGGATCATTGCCGGCTGCCATGCCATAGGCTGCATACAGCGGTGGTGTTGTTCGCTCCGTTGTCGATCTGTTCACCTCCTTACCGACTGACGATCCCGGCGCACCCGCTGCCTGGCTTCCCGCAAGCAGAACGTATCTGCCTGCCCTATTCACTTGTGAAAATGCGTTTCATGGTGAAACGTATTGAGACTGGTTTCCCAGCCCGCAGAAACACGTCGCCAGCGGCGGCGCGCTTCTGCCGGATGGAAAGCTTACGGGTCGAAATCATCCGGGGGATCAGCAAACTGAAAAGTAAAGATAGCGGCATATAGGGCATTTTCCGCGAAGTATCGCAAATCCTCATCGGGATATGTATGGATATTGCCGTTCTCGTCCTCATAGCTTTGCAGACAGAGGCTTGCGATAAAGCCCTCATACTGCTCTTTTTAATTGCTTCCGCAGCTTCAATATCATTCATTTTTGCTGCCTTGATTACTGCAAATGGAATCAGCTTCATCCTTTGCCTCTCATCAATTCCTGTAATTTCTCCATGCCGTCGTGCCTCCGGTCACGGACTGTCGTTCTGGCGAGGTTCAAGGCTTTCCCGATCTCCACATCGTTTTTGCCCATAATATAAGAAAGAAGTACGATGTTGCGCCGTTGCGGAGGAATTAAACGCAAGGCTTTTGCAAGATCTTCATTCATGACAGGGATTGCTAAACCGTTAATTTCAAAAATATCCGCTGCCATATCCTGTGCAGGTAAGTTGTCGTCTGGCAGGTCAAGAGCGTTATTCAAGTTTTCATCTAAAACGGTCAAAGGGATTTCATGCTGTGCTCGGAGCCTCTTTTTCCGAAGCCCGCGCTTCACGGCGTTGTTAATGGCGGTCATGCAGTAGGCGTTAAAGGTGATTTCGTTAAAGCGTTCATACCGGTTGCTCATTTCTGTACCTCTCTTTTTGTACTTTCTAGTCTATAACAGTCCGGTGATGGCCTCAAAAGGCGGATATTCGCAATATCCTCAAAAACCTCCCATAACAAAATTGTTTTCATCTTTTTTCGCCTGATAGGGCGACAAAAAAGCGCCCATTTCTGGACGCTGATTTGACAGTGCTTGTTGTATATCTAAAGCTGAGTGTAGCCATTTATTCCCATGTATTCAAGAAAAAAACGTCGAAAAATGCGTTTCACGGTGAAACGTATTTTCAGAATCCATCAGCTTCGATCCAATAACTGCTTGTTATAAAGCCGTGAAAATGCTATAATACCTAAAATTGTATTTTTTCTGACAACTGAGGTGATGGTGCGATGAAATCGAAACAATGGACTCAGAAAACACACCTCTTTCGCTCTGACGAGTATATCTGTCCTGTATGTGGTGCTTCGGCCAACAAACCATATAGGAAATGCTCCTCATGCGGCGCATTGCTTGGCGGGTCAAAGTATGATCCTTCCTGGGTAGACGAAGCTGAGGGACTATCTGCACTGTTGGATGATGACTGGTAAAAAAGCCGACAGATCATAGGGAGAAAGACATGAAGCTGTTTGACAATGTTACTGAGATAGTCCGCGACGATCTTGCTAAAACGATTCGGAAAGGAAGCAAGGTTTCGGTTGCCGCGGCTTGTTTCTCCATGTACGCATATAACGAGCTGAAAAAGCAGCTGGAAAGTGTGGATGAGTTTCGCTTTATCTTCACTTCGCCCACCTTTGTTGCCGAAAAATCCGAAAAGCAGAAGAGAGAATTTTATATTCCCCGGTTGAGCCGGGAGCAGAGCTTGTACGGCACAGAATTTGAAATCAAGCTCCGTAATGAGATGCGTCAAAAGGCCGTGGCACAGGAATGTGCTGACTGGATTCGGAAAAAAGCACGCTTCAAGTCCAACATCTCCGGCGAGAACATGGGCGGGTTCATGACCGTATCTTCACCGACAGAGGAAGCGGCCTATATGCCTCTCAACGGTTTTACTACGGTGGACATAGGCTGTGAGCGCGGCAACAACAGCTATAATATGGTCAACCGACTGGAAGCGCCATTTGCCACGCAGTATCTCCAGCTATTCAACACGCTTTGGAATGACAAGAGTAAGCTGGAGGATGTGACCGATGAAATCATCGACAACATTACATCCGCTTATAATGAAAACGCCCCTGAGTTCATTTACTTCATGCTGCTCTACAATGTGTTCAGCGAGTTTCTTGAAGATATATCCGAGGATGTGCTTCCCAACGAGGCAACAGGCTTCAAGCAGAGCAAGATATGGAGTATGCTCTATGACTTTCAGAAAGATGCTGTCCTTGCGATCATAAACAAGCTGGAAAAGTACAATGGCTGCATACTGGCGGACAGTGTTGGCCTCGGCAAAACCTTTACCGCGCTGGCTGTCATAAAATACTACGAAAACCGAAACAAGTCTGTACTGGTTCTCTGCCCGAAAAAGCTGGCCGGGAACTGGAATACATACAAGGACAATTACAAAAACAATCCGATTGCAAGTGACCGGATGCGCTATGACGTGCTGTTCCATACGGATTTATCCAGAACCCGCGGCACCTCCAACGGCCTTGACCTTGATCGTTTGAACTGGGGCAACTATGACCTGGTCGTGATCGACGAGAGCCATAACTTCCGCAATGGCGGCGAAGTCTCCGGCGAGGATCAGAAACAAAACCGTTATTTGCAGCTTCTGAACAAGGTCGTCCGGGCCGGGATCAAGACAAAGGTGCTGATGCTCTCGGCCACGCCGGTCAATAACCGCTTTTATGATCTGCGCAATCAGCTTGCCCTGGCCTATGAGGGCGACACTGCACAGATCGACGGCAAGCTCCACACGGAGAAGTCCATTGACGAGATTTTCCGGCAGGCGCAAAAGGCGTTCAATGCGTGGAGCAAGCTCAGCATGGAGCAGCGGACAACGGACAATCTTCTCCGTGATCTTGACTTTGACTTTTTCGAGGTGCTGGACAGCGTGACGATAGCGCGCTCCAGAAAGCACATCGAAAAATACTATAATGCAAGCGAGATAGGCAAATTCCCGGAACGCCGCAAGCCTATTTCTATTCAGCCCAAGCTGACCGATCTTCCCGGCGCCATTAACTACAACGAGATTTTTGAACAGATCTCCATGCTGTCCCTTGAAATCTACACGCCCTCAAAATACATCTTTGAGAGCCGGATGTACAAGTACAGCAATCTGAACCATAACCGCGGGGACAGCCTGACGCAGAAAGGCCGTGAAGAAGGCATACGGCGCTTGATGAGCATTAACCTGCTCAAACGGCTTGAGAGCTCCGTATACTCTTTTACGCTCACGCTGTCCCGTATACGCAAGCTGATTGAGGACACAATCGCTGCCATTGACAGATATGAGCGCATGGGCAATTCTGACTTTCCCATGTTTGAATTGACGGAAAGCTCTGATCTGGACATGGACGAGCAAAACGCGGACTTCTTCACCTACGGCAAAAAAGTCACGATTGATCTGGCGGATATGGATTATCCGTCATGGCGTCAAGTTCTGCAAAGGGACGCCGAAACGCTGGCCCTTGTAACCATGATGGTGAACGACATAACACCGGAGCATGATACAAAGCTGCAAGAACTGCTTGCCCTGATTTCTAACAAAATTGAACATCCCATCAACCCCGGAAACAAAAAGGTGCTGGTTTTCTCCGCCTTTTCTGATACGGCGGAGTATCTGTACAAGCACGTCAGCCAATATATCAAGGACAAATACGGTCTGGATACGGCGCTGATCACCGGCTCCGTGGATGGGAGAACGACAGTGAAAGGGCTGCAGCCCAGCTTCAATAACATTCTGACCTGCTTCTCGCCCATTTCAAAGGATCGGGATGTACTCATGCCCGAAAAGCCGCTGGACATTGACATTCTGATAGCGACAGACTGTATATCCGAGGGCCAGAACCTGCAAGACTGCGATTTTCTGGTCAACTATGATATTCACTGGAACCCCGTGCGCATTATCCAGCGTTTCGGGCGGATCGACCGTATCGGGAGCCGCAATGATCAGATACAGTTGGTGAACTTCTGGCCCGATATGGATTTGGACGAGTATATCAACCTAAAGGCCCGCGTTGAGACCCGCATGAAAATCTCTGTCATGACCTCCACCGGCGACGACAATCTGATCAGCCCGGAAGAAAAGGGCGATCTGGAATACCGGCGGCAGCAACTAAAGCGGCTGCATGAGGAAGTCGTTGATATTGAGGATATGACCACAGGCATTTCCATTATGGACCTTGGACTGAATGAGTTTAGAATGGATCTGCTGGAGTATATCAAGACCCATGACGATCTGAACAAAAAGCCGAAAGGTCTGCACGCTGTTGTCCCTGCCAGTGCAGAAAACCCGGAGGGCGTGATCTTCGTCCTCCGCAACATCAACAACAGCGTGAACATTGACAATCAGAACAGAATCCATCCGTTTTACATGGTCTATATCGGCATAGACGGCACGATAATCTGTGATTACCTGAATCCAAAGAAGCTGCTGGACACGGTGCGGCTTCTTTGCCGGGGCCGGAAAGAGCCTATCGCCGCTCTCTGCCGGAAATTCAACGAAGAGACCGACGACGGGCGCAATATGCAGGCGGTTTCCGAACTGCTGACGGACGCGATAAACTCCATCATCGACGTTAAGGAAGAAAGCGACATTGACAGCCTTTTCTCTGCCGGCGGCACTTCGGCGCTGCTTTCGGAGATCAACGGTCTGGACGATTTTGAACTGATCTGTTTCCTCGCTGTAAAATAAGGGGGCGCATTTATGTTGGGCCTGCCAAAGAGTACCGAATTTAACAGACGAATCCCAAAGCAAAAATTCTATGATAATCTTTCCGTGACGCCTGCTATAAAACGTATCTTCATCGACCAAATCAAGATCATATACTGGCGTAATAAAATTGCCGCCGCCACAATGAACCTGGCAGGCGGACAGAGTGTGACCGAGATAGAAGTCTTTGAGATCCAGCTTAACCAGCCCTCACTGGACGAAGCGGTTTTGAAGCTGATCGACAAGGAGATACCGTATCACATTTTGTTTCTCCTGACGTATGAGGACAAAGTACAGGCGTGGATCGGCTACAAGGAGGCCACGGCCTCCGGTACAGGGGCCTTTAAGGTCAATCGGTATTATCACACGGAATGGATGCCCCTTGATAAGCTGCAGCTCCCGCTCGCGGGCTTAAACCTGGATGCTGTCTATGAAAACTATGTGCGGCAAATCGCCGGTGATGCGCTCAATACAGACAGCGGCGAGAGCCTGAAAGAATCCGTTGACCGCAGCAAAAAGAAAGCGGAGCTGGAAAAGAAGATCGTCGCACTGGAAGCGAAGATACGGAAAGAGAAGCAGTTTAACAGGCAGTTGGAAATGAATGCGGAGCTGAAGAAACTTAGAAAGGGCTTGCTGTTAATAAATGAGAAAATGGATTAATGAAAACAAGTGGAAAATAATACTGTTTATCGTTGTTTTTATTATTGGCGTCCCACTTCTCTTAAACTGGATTTATAAAATGCCAGCACCGATTGAGTTTTTGCATGTGAAGTGGGATATTGACTCTGAGCTATTATACTATGGTGGTATTTTGGCGGCTTTAATAGCAATCTATGGTGTGTTTTTTACCATTCAAATATCCCAAAGGAACAATAGGGAAGATACTCGACGAAAAGTCCTCCCGTTTTTGACGGTTACAAAAATCATGGTAAAAAGTAGATACAATGCTATTGCTGATATTTTTAACAGAGAAGGTCTGGATGATAGTGAAGAAGATTCAGATGAAAACACTAAGTCTGAAAGCGTTATCTATGAAGAGTACAATCTTTCTCAAATATATTTTATAATCAAAGACGGTAAAGTGGTAAACTATACGACGCTTCCAAAAGAGTATGATGATATATTAAAACATAGAGGACAGAGATGGGAAGCAGTTGAAGGAGGAAAGGAATTACACATTGTTCCGTTTGGGAGTTTACCACTTGAAGTTGAAAATGTCGGGAATGGCCCCGCAATTTGTTTGCGCATCGGATTAAATAAAAAGGGTGCAGAGGCATTATTTCTTCCACCGATTAAACTTAAATGTAACCAGACTTTTTACATTCATATTTTTTCTCAAGATTATGGGATGGAAAAGAAAGCAGAATATGATTTGTGCTTTGATTACTATGATATATATGGGCAGGAATACCAGCAAACCTATTTATTTGCAATAGAGAAAGATGGATATTCGATTGATTTAGCCGATAAACAGCTTCTAATCAAAGGAGATAGTTGAGATGGATCACATGAGATTTGAGTCCCCTGATATGGTGCAGGGCAATATAGAGAAGATTGAGGCGCTTTTTCCTAACTGCGTGACAGAAACACGGGGCGAGGATGGGAAGCTGAAAAAGGCGGTCAACTTTGACTTGCTGCGGCAGATGCTGTCCGACGACGTGGCCGAGGGCGATGAAGCATACGAATTTACTTGGGTGGGCAAGAAAGCGGCCATTGTGGAAGCTAACAAGCCCATTCGCAAGACCTTGCGTCCCTGCCCGGAAGAGAGTGTGAATTGGGACACTACGGAGAATCTCTATATTGAAGGTGACAATCTGGAAGTGTTGAAGCTCTTGCAGGAAAGCTATCTGGGTAAGGTCAAGATGATTTATATTGATCCGCCATATAATACCGGTAGCGACTTCATTTATCGGGATGACTTTGCTATGAAATCCGATGAATATGAAGAGCAGCTTGGCATGTTTGATGAAGAGACCGGCGATCGACTTTTCAAAAATACAGACTCCAACGGACGCTTTCATTCTGACTGGTGCAGCATGATATATTCGCGTTTAATGTTAGCAAGAAACTTGTTGTCAGAGGACGGTGTAATCTTTATCAGTATTGATGACAGTGAGCAGGGAAATCTGAAAGAAGTCTGTGATGAAGTATTTGGCGCATCGAATTTTGTAAATACTGTCATATGGGAGAAGCGGTATAGTCCGCAGAATGCTGTCCAGTGGTTTTCTGAAAATCATGACTTCGTATTGGTGTACGCAAAGAATAAACTGCTGTGGCAACCGCAACTCCTTGAAAGAACAGACGAAATGAACGCCCGGTATACAAACCGTGACAATGATCCACGAGGCCCGTGGAAACCGGAAAATTCAACAGCACAAGGAGGCCACGGAACAAAAAGTCAGTTCTATGTTCTTAAAGCTCCAAACGGTAAAGAACACCATTTACCCAGCGGCCGTTGCTGGCTGTATACAGAAAAGGTTATGCAAGAGATGATCGCTGACAATCGCATCTGGTTTGGTGAAGATGGTAATAATGTTCCGGCTATAAAACGGTTCTTAACTGAGGTCAAACAGGGGGTTGCTTGCCAAACAATATGGAAATATGAAGAAGTAGGACATAGCCAGGATGGGAAAAAAGAATTGAAAAAGCTATTCCCAGAAGGAATCCCGTTTGATACACCTAAGCCAACTTCACTATTGAAGCGGATGATAAAAATTGCTGGAGATTCTGATTTTATTGCTCTTGATTTCTTCTCTGGTTCAGCGACAACGGCTGATGCTATTATGCAGATGAACGCAGAAGATGGTAGGAAACGTAAATTCATTATGGTTCAATATCCAGAAAAATGTAATGAAAACTCGTCAGCATACAACACTGGATATGGGACAATTACAGAGGTAGGAAAGGAGCGTATCCGCCGCGCAGGAAAAAAACTGATGCAGGAGGTAACATCTGGGTCAGGGAATGTCAATGGAGAGGGGTTTGGATGTGGGATGCCAAACTCAAAAGAAGAATGGGATTATGCCACGAAACATGTTCTCGACATTGGCTTCCGCGTTCTCAAACTTTCCGATTCTAACATGAACGACGTATATTACAGCGCTGGCGAATATGGACAGCAAATGCTGGATGATATGGAATCCAACATCAAGCCTGACCGCACAGACCTTGACCTGCTGTTTGGCTGTCTGCTTGATTGGGGCCTACCGCTGTCGCTGCCTTATAAGAGTGAAACGATTGACGGCTGCACCGTCCATACCTATGCGCCGGGCGATGCTGACCTTGAAATCCGAGACGCCCTGATTGCCTGCTTTGATGAATCTGTCCCCACAGACGTAATTGAAACCATTGCCCGCCGCAATCCGCTCCGCGCCGTGTTCAGAGAAGAGTGCTTCACCTCCAGCCCGGACAAGATCAACGTGGAAGAAATCTTCAAAATGATCACCCCGAACACAAGGGTGAAGGTGATTTAGGGAGATACAATATGAACATTAATATAGATATCGCAATTGATTTTTTGTGGGATGATAAGCATTTTATTAAAAACGATTGGGGAAGCATCACCTATATTGTCGGCCCTAATGGGACCGGAAAAACTGTTTTTGCAGAGCATCTTACAGAATCTTTAAAGAGTACATCAGGCTTAAAGGTCCGATACTTTGGCGCTGAACGGATTAATCAGTTAGCGCGCAAATGGGATCGTCATGGTTACCTATCCTCGGACAATTTGTCCCAAGGTCTTAATATTGGTTTTTTCGACAATTATAGATCTAAATCAGAAGAACTTGGCCAGAGTATTGATGCACTGATCGAACTGAGAAATAAACTCGATCTGCAAATCAAGATTGAGAGTATTCTATCAGATATTTTCCATAAGAAATTGTCTTTTGAAGAGACTGGTGGTTATCTTAATATCAAACTACAAGAATCGAACAAAGTCTATGATCTAAGGAAAGACGAAAGTCATGGACTAAAAGAAATTATTACTCTACTTGCTTTCCTGTATGACGACGAATACAACTGTATCATTTTAGACGAACCAGAACTAAATCTTCATCCCCAATTTCAGCAATTTATACTACAGGAGATTAAGAATCTTGCCGGTGACCCACTGCAAGATACCGGGAAGAAGATGTTCGTTATCCTGACTCATTCTCCGTATATGCTTAGCATCCAAAGTCCGGATGAATTAAAGAATGTCGTTGTATTTCATAAAAATGCAATACCAACGTTTATTCAAAACTACTCGATGTTGGATGCATATCAGCTTCAACGGCTTGAAAAGTTGTTGATGCGTATGAATGTGAACCACAAGTCATTCTTTTTTGCCAAAAAGCCTGTATTTGTGGAGGGATACATAGACCAACAAGTCTTCACATTGCTGCAGTATAAGAGAGGAATCCCATTGGGGGCAATCGGAGTATCTATCATCAATGTCGGCGGCAAAGATGAAGTTGAGCTAATGTATTCGCTATGCCGATTGTTAAGTATAAATGCGTATTGTATTACCGATTTAGACGCCCTTTTTGACGGAAAACTGCGCCAGACAGCAGGTCGAATTGATTCAACAACCTCCTATTTGTCTGAAAAAGGCCGAAAAGGTTTGATGGACGAAATCGGAAATCTTGAATCAGAGATTAATGGAATTGTTGCAGAATTAATTTCTGTTGACGATAGCGCCCTAACTGGTGAAATAAAGCAGTTTATTGATGCACTTAAACATCCGGCTGGCGATAAGCCCTTGAAGGTGAAACAACGTGTTTTTGCGGTCGGGGTACATCGGGTAAGAGCGGAGATAGATGGCTTAATCTCAGAAAGCTCTCAACAAAAAATAACACGGATTCTAGCGATAGAAAAAGATATTCTATCATGTTTGCAGAGTGTAAATATCTTTATTCTGGAAAAAGGCGAAATCGAAAACTATTATCACTCAACCGTTGAGAATCACTATGCTATCTCAGATGCTAAGAAAACAGAGTATTATGAGAAAGAAGCTCAAGCCATAGAGAATATGGATACAGTGACCATTGAATCGAATTATACGGACATCGTCTCTGTCCTTGATAGCATTTGCAAAAGAATTCAGATAAACACCGAACAAATCCTATCAAGGAAGCTCGGAGATTGGATTCACCATGTTCAAGCGACTGCCCTTGCCGAACCGAATCTGACAGTTGATCAGTTGATTGCTTCTCCTGAAATCAGGTGGGATTCTTATCAGCGGATAATACAAATCATTGACCTTTCGCACACTGAAAGTGGATTTTGCTGCAGATTCAAGATCCTCCGAAACTTGACGAAAAATCCAGATAAAATTCTTTCCTTTGACGAGAAAACGGTTGCTGCAAGCTTCAAGGTTTAAGGTATAAAAAGAATCAGGAGTGAATTCCTCACTCCTAATTTCTCATTTCTCATTCTGCTCCAGTATCTCCAAAAAATCCCTCGCCGTCACGATAAACGGTTCTGAGGGAAAATGCTTCTGATTGCCCGTCACCAGATAAGCATCGTCCTCCCGCTTTTCCATGACTACCTCATAAAACGGCAGGTCTTTCATGTCGGGGAGGATCGCGCCCGTTGAAGCAGGTATCACATATTCTGCCTTTTCCTCAATCGCAAACAGCAGGTCTTCAACAATCGCCGGGGAAAAATGAAACTTGGCCCGATGCAGGACTTCCGTGTATTCGGCCATGATCTCTTTACTGATCACAGGACAGAAGGAATCGGAAAAGAGCTTTTGAATTACCTGTACTGTGGCCGCGTCTGCTTTGGACGACAGCAAGGCCGATACAATCACATTTGTGTCCAGCACCGCATAACAGCGCATCAGGAGCCCTCCCCATACCGCGCTCTACGAATTTCCTCGTTTATCTCATCAAGAGACATGTCCTGTATGCCGTTCTCCTTCGCCTGCGCACGGAGAGCCGAAAACGCCTCCGTTCCGGACAATCTGGGTCTTCCGGCACTGCTTGCCGCGATTTCAAAAGGAATACGGCGCTCCCGTACGACTGCCCGCGCAAATACGTTGATGGCGGTGGTCATGCTCATGCCAAAATCCGCACACAAGGAATCAAAATCATTCTTCAAGTTCTCGTCCATACGGACGCTGAAAGTTGCCTGTCCCATAAAAGCACCTCCTTTGCTTATATTATATGCAATCAGGTGCAAAATGTCAATGCAAACGAACCAGATTGTATATTGTGCAACGGCCATTGCACAAATTCCTCACTACTCACTTCTAACTACTAACTACTAACTCCTCATTCCACATCATCAGAGGTGTACGATGAAACTCCAATTCAAACATCAGAAATTTCAGGCTGACGCAGCAAAAGCGGTGGTAGATGTTTTTGCCGGGCAACCCGCTTCCTCTGTTTCAAGATACCTGATAGACCGCGGCCTTGAGAAGATGGATCAGATCGACGTCGAAGGCATGGCCTTTACCGGCTGGCGCAATGAACCGATCATTCCCGCTTTGAGTGACGCGCTTATTCTGGAGCATATCCAGAAGATCCAGCGGGCCAATCAGATCAAGCCCTCCACAAAGCTGGAAGGCCGCGATGACGGATATAATCTGACGATAGAGATGGAGACCGGCGTCGGCAAAACCTATACTTATATCAAGACCATGTATGAGCTGAACCGCGCCTACGGTTGGAGCAAGTTTATCGTCGTCGTCCCCAGCGTCGCTATTCGTGAGGGCGTGTACAAGTCCTTTGAAATGACACAGGATCACTTTGCCGAGGAATACGGGAAGAAAATCCGCTTCTTCATCTACAACTCCAAACAGTTGACAGAGATTGACCGCTTTGCTTCCGACAGCGCGATCAATGTCATGATTATCAATTCCCAGGCATTTAACGCAAAGGGCAAGGACGCACGCCGGATCACCATGAAGCTGGATGAATTTCGCTCCCGCCGCCCGATTGACATTCTTGCTAAGACCAATCCGATCCTGATTATCGACGAGCCGCAATCTGTCGAGGGCAAGCAGACAAAGGAAAATCTGAAACAGTTCAGACCTATGTTGACGCTGCGCTATTCGGCCACACATAGATCCGACAGTATCTATAACATGGTTTATAGGCTGGATGCCATGGAAGCCTACAACAAGCATCTTGTAAAGAAAATATCTGTTAAAGGCATAACCGAGACTGGAACCACGGCAACCAACAGCTATGTGTATCTGGAAAGCGTCAACCTTTCCAAACATGATCCGACAGCTACAATCCAATTTGAAGTTCTATCCCCAAGCGGTGCGATAAAAAGGAAAAGCAAAATCATGAAGGAGCGGGATAATCTGTTTGACCACTCCAATCATCTTGCAGAATACAAGGATCGCTGGGTTATTGAGCATATCGACGGTCGGGACAATTCTGTTCGCTTCCTTAACGGTATAACGATTTATGCCGGAGATGTGGTCGGAAATGTCGATGAAGACCAGCTCCGCCGCATACAAATCCGCGAGACCATCCTTTCACATATTCAGCGGGAAAGAGAGCTGTATCGCAAAGGGATCAAGGTACTGAGCCTGTTCTTCATTGACGAGGTGGCAAATTACCGGGAATATGACGCGGCAGGCCAGCCGGTAAACGGAAAGTATGCCAGAATGTTTGAGGAGGAGTATGCTGATATAGTCGGCAATCTGCAGCTTGCCATTGACGAGGAGGACTATATTCAATACCTGGACAGTATACCGGCCTCCAAAACACACGCCGGGTATTTCTCCGTGGACGGCAAGGGAAAGATGATCAACAGCAAAGTCGGCAGAAAAGAAACAACATCTGACGACGTGAGCGCCTATGAGCTGATCATGAAAAACAAGGAGCTGCTTCTGGATCGAGACCCGAAACGCTCCCCGGTGCGCTTTATCTTTTCTCATTCTGCCCTGCGTGAAGGCTGGGACAATCCAAACGTCTTTCAGATTTGCACCTTGAAGCAAAGCAACAGCGAAGTGCGTAAACGTCAGGAGGTCGGGCGTGGCCTGCGCCTGTGTGTCAACCGTGACGGTGAACGCATGGATGAAAATGTGTTGGGCAACGAAGTACATGAAATCAACGTCCTCACCGTTATTGCCAGTGAGAGCTACGACAGCTTTACCCGCGGCTTGCAGACAGAGCTTTCCGAAGCGGTTGCGGATCGTCCGCGTGCCGTTCTGCCGGAGCTGTTTGCGGGAAAGAAGATAACTGATACTAACGGCAACACCGAAGTGATCTCCGAAGATATAGCGAGGGAAATCTGGATGGATTTGCGCGTCAATGGCTATATCGACAGGTCAAATGCCCTCACTGAAAAGTATCACGCCGACAAAAAAGAAGGAAAAGTTCAGGTGCTGGATGAGGTAAAAGACTATGCCGCATCTATCCTTCAAATCCTGGATTCTGTCTTCGATCCAAATGCGCTGAAACCAGAAGATGCCCGAAAGAACAATATTGAGCTTCATATCAACGAGGACAACTTCTCCAAACCGCAATTTCAGGAGCTGTGGGCGAGAATCAATGCGAAGTCCGCTTATACCGTGAGTTTCGATCCTGCCGAACTGATCAGTAAATCCATAGCAGCGTTGAATGACAAGCTACGGGTCAACAAGATTTTCTTCAATGTGGAAAGCGGGTCAATGACTTCAATTGACACTGATGACCTTCGTGCCGGAGAATCCTTTGTTAAGGAAAAGGCCACAAGCTACAGTGTCTCGGCTACCGCAAATTCAAATGTTCCCTACGACCTTGTCGGTGAAATCGTTGATAGGACAGGACTTACAAGGAAAGATGTTATTGCAATTCTGAAAGGGATTGAAAAACACGTTTTTGATAAGTTTAAGGAAAACCCGGAGGAGTTCATTTCAAAGGCTTCTGCAATCATCAACGATCAAAAAGCCAGTGTTATTATCGAACACATTACCTATAATGTTCTTGATGATAGATACGGCAAGGAGGTCTTTACAGATTCGACGATTCGCGGAAAACTTGGCGTTAATGCCGTAAAAGCGAACCGGAGTATTTATGACCATGTCATGTATGATTCCGAAAATGAACGCAAGTTCGTGAGTGATCTGGATATACGCGATGAGGTCGCTGTATATGTGAAGCTGCCGGATGGCTTCTTTATCCCGACGCCTATCGGAAAATATAATCCAGACTGGGCTATCGCTTTCTATGAGGGCAGCGTCAAGCATATTTACTTCGTCGCTGAGACAAAAGGCTCCATGGAAACACTCATGTTTGAGGATCATACATCAACGCCGGAAAAGGCGAAAATCCATTGTGCCAGACAGCATTTCAAAGCTATTTCCAATGGCGAAGTTGTCTACGACGTGGTAAGCAGCTATGAAGAGCTGCTAAATCTCGTAACGAAATAGAGCAAAATCTAACGGGGCAACGCTTTGGCGCTGCCCCGTTAACAGATGTTCAAATAAAAGTACGATTCAAAGCGATAATTTTGCCGATGACTTTGAGTTCTTTTTGCTGCTCTTTGGAATAGTAGGTGGGTTCTTTTGCATCACTGAGGACTATCCATCTGTCGGTCTATTATCTGAATAATACTTCACAGGAATGTGTTTCTCAACGGCATGCTCTGGAAAAATGCGTTTCACGGTGAAACGCATTTTGAAGAAATACAATTGTTAGCGCATGGAGATTGTGCTTGGATATAAAACTTTCACATAGGGTGGCGATTTCAGCAGAATTATGTTATATTGTAAACATCTGTAGAAATTTTTTGAAAAGCAAAATTCGTAATTTTTACATTTCCTTATTAGAGGCTTTGACCTCGTAGCTCATTGATTATTAGTAGCTGGAGGATTATGGGATGAATAGAAAAAAACGTTTCCTGACAGTATTGTTAGCTGCTTCTTCAATACTTATTTTAACAGGCTGTAAGAAGGACAGTAACTTTATCGAAAGAATATTTCAGGAAAAGCTGATAGAGCAATCTGAGAATGTAGTATATAACACTCCCGAGTATCAGCAATATATCCATTATGTGGAAAGTAGCATGGTGTCTAAGGAAGGTGAAGCTATATTGCCAGATTCTAAAGATACGACTATTACGGGAGAAAAATCTTTTCTAATCACAATAGCTAACAACCCTTTCCTGAATTGTACCTATCATACCGAGGGTAAAACAAAAACTAATGTCAGCACATCTGAGATCGAATTACACGCTGGAGATAGTCTTTATGTTGATAAAGTTGAAATAAATAACCCAGTTAGCGATAAGTATGATTTTTCATGTTTCAGAATTTGGTCGTATAATCAAAAGGGAGACAGAGAACAAAAACCATATGCTGAGATCGATGCTCGCTCTGGAATGTTACTTACGATCCCAAAAGATTATTCTGGAACAGGTTTTTCAATCGAGCCGCTGGGATGCTATACAAATCGTCAGATTAGAGTTAAGGCATTTTACCTGAAAGGCGAGAAAGAGCAGGAGTTGAGCGGCGGTAGTTGGCAAGTTAATAACATTCCTTTTACCGATAGCTACGAAATTACCCCATATGACCCATATATAATCGTCTACGACTATAGTGTATATGATAATGCGAACAATAAAGAATACTATTTTGTTTCTTCTACCCCTGAATGTTTTTACTCAAAGGAAAGCAACCATACCGTATTATTTAAGGAGACAAGAGCAAATGAAGGTGTTGATACCTTTACGGTACAAATGCACCCGTATATTAGCTTGATAATCAGCAATTCCTGTATAGGCTGGACTTCTAATATACCAATGATAGGTAACAAAGGTGAAGGAATAATCAAGTCTATTACAGTAGATGGAGAAAAGGTTTCTCAGGAGTCCTTTAGCCAAAAACAATTTACCTTACCAATAAAGTTAAAAGTTGGCAACGTAATCACGATTGTTGTAGGTAAAGAATATAGAATAACAGGAAAAAGCCAAAACCTTAATGTAGGTACAGCTACACCTGCTCAAAACGGTTTTGAATACAAAATCATAATCCCGGATGGAGATAAAGAAATAGGCATTGATATTACAGATAGAAATAGCGATACAGAAGGAACATTCCAAGGTTATAATCATCCACATACAACTGTTGACATTACATATGAGAATGGGAAAAGAATTAATATTGGCGATGAGTTACCAGGAGATAGTGAGAAGGTGATACTTTCGATTATCCCCGAAGAAGGATACTACATTAAAGGTTTTAACACTGATGATTATGGATATACAGAAAAACGAAAAGAGTTTTCAAAGCTAAACAATAGTATTTCATCTACATTAGATGAGCATCCTGCTCTCCAATATCTAAAGTTAAAACTTGCTACAGAGGACAGTTGTGGCACTTACTCATATACATTAGATGGCGTGCCCATAGAGGTAAATGAGTTAAGCAATGTGCGTGCAGGACAGAAATTGAAAGTCACTTTTACGGCTAATCCGGGTTACAAAATTTCGCATAGTTGGTTTGGCGCAGATGCAGCATTTGGAGTTTTGAAACATCTTGGTGGAAAAGACAGTATTACAGAGAGCATTGAGATTTCCACCAGTATGAGCGTCGATAAAGAATTGTTCGGAATCGTTGTTGAGAAAGAGAGATGAATACGATTGAGTACAATAACCGAAGAAGAAATTCTGAAGGAAGAACTTAGCGGTATTGCAATTGATGCTGTCAGTGAAATACGAAAGGAAAAGAAAATTATTCCGTTGCTTCTTGGTGCCTTGTGCTTTTTGGTAGCTATAGTTTATTTTTTATATATCTTACCATTGCGTAAGGAAGCAAAGGAGGTTGGAGAGTATACAGGTAGTCAATTGGGGCAAGTGGCAGGTGCAGCTGCTGGTACCGTTGAAGGTTTGACCACAGGAGTACAAAGTGGATATGTAGATGGAAAAACTGAGGGACTCAGTGCAAAAGATACAGAAATTGAAGTGGGAAACAGAATACGCACTAATATAAATGGCCTCGGTGAGCTTCAAGTCTTAGCAGCAAATGTAAGCTTTACTAATACTAACAAGGTCGGGAAAAAATATGCTGCTTTAGAGACTTTTCGAGGGAACTTGGTTTTTTCAGTTAATCTAAGTGAAGCAACAATAAATTATACAGATGAAAATATTACCATCAAACTTCCTGAACCGACATGCACTCTTGCTATTGATCCTAATGAACGAAAGATCGTTTGGGAACGACAGCGTAGAATGTTTGACGGCACCGATAAAAATGGTTTTGATGAAGAAATTAATTCTTTTTTAGAAATAGCAAATAAGTCTATAAATGAAATAGAGAACTATCCTTTTCTTGTTGAACTGGCAAAACAGACAGCTCTTGAGCAAGTAGAAAAACTTACAGAAAGTTCTCGCGGAAAATCTGATATTCCACTTAGTGTAGAATTCCTTGCTGGATAAGTGGAAGGAGTGTATATTATGAAGAGAACGATCCATTCCTTCAAGAAGCGAGGGAGCTGGCTTTCTTGGACAATTATTCTGTTAGCATTGCTCCTTTCTATAGTTTTAATAAGTGCATATAGTATCAAGCGGAGTTTTTCGCTTGGCCTTGAAACTACAATGGATTCTTTTCAAGAAAACTACCACAGTGCGGAAGAATCCACATATTCAACATATTATGAGGTAGCAGCTAAAGAAGCTGAAAAGGATAACCATGTAAGTAATCGCGGAAAAATAGATATTGATAATGTAAAAAAAGTGCTAAAACTGAAAGCATTAACTGTCAGTTGTTACCGCTGAGATAAGATGACAGCAAATCGCCGGGCTATTCTGTCGTGGAGCCGGGCTAAACTGACGGAGCAGCCAGCTTATGCTGTCGCAAGGCCGGGCTCTTTTCCCTTGGCAGGAAGTGTGG